>Ga0316604_10001230_pt1 | contig 23662 bp, 25 predicted proteins | sample OWC_soil_day20_C_FD_207650 | JGI IMG/M metagenome (GOLD analysis project Ga0316604, IMG submission 207650) | Wetland soil microbial communities from Old Woman Creek delta, Ohio, United States - OWC_soil_day20_CT | ecosystem: Environmental > Terrestrial > Soil > Wetlands | place: USA: Ohio...
CGGTTATTGCCACTCGCGACACGTTGACCGCCGGACTGCAAGCACTCGGCTTCGAAGTCCTGCCCTCGGCCGCCAACTTCATCTTCGCCCGCCATCCACAGCGCGACGCCGCGCAACTGGCGCAGGCCCTGCGCGAAAAGAGCATCATCGTCCGCCACTTCAAGTTGCCGCGCATCGATCAGTTCATGCGGATCACGGTCGGCACGGACGCCGAATGCCTGGCACTGACCGACGCCCTGACCGGCATCCTGAACTAGGGGAACACGCGATGCAGCACATCAATTTCGACGAAGCCATCCGTCTGCACAACACCTGGCGCCGGCAGTTCATGACCGCCTTCGCGGCGGGCAGCTATGCCGACATGCCGCTTTCGGACCATCGCAGCTGCACCCTCGGCCAAGCCTTGGCCGCAGCGACCGGCGCCAGCGCCGAGCAGCCCGAGTTCCAACGCCTGATCGCCGTGCATAAGCGCTTCCACGCCATCGCCAATGAAATCCTCGAACTCAGCGTGAACGGCATGGCCGATTCTGCGGACCTGATGCTGCCCGAACTGGCCGACCAATCGCACCGCCTCGCCAACCTGCTCGACGAACTGCGCTCCCAACAGAGCGCCAGCGACTAGGCCTGAACGCTAGACCCAGCCCAACAGGCCGATCAGCGCCCCGGCGCCGATCAGCCACAGCGGGTGCAGTTTCGTTCGCAAATTGACTGCAACGCTGACCGCGACCAGCCCCCACGCGGCAGGACCAAAGCCGGCAGCCTGCGCGATCAGCGCCGCCCCGGAAAAAACGAGGCCAACCGCCAGCGGTGCCACCCCCAAGCTGATCGCCTTTTGCCAGCGCCGGCCAGCAAAACTCTCCCAGCGGTCGATCAGCAAATAAATCAGCACACTCATCGGCAGACACATAGCCAGCGTCGCGGCCAGCGCACCGAGCAGTCCGGCGATTTCCCAGCCGATCAGCGTCACGACCAGCACATTCGGCCCCGGTGCCGCCTGGGCAATGGCATAGAGATGGGTAAAGGTGGTGTCATCGAGCCAGTGGTGGTGATCGACCACGACCCGGTGCATTTCCGGCAGCAACGCGGTGGCGCCGCCGAAAGCGACGAAAGAAAGCAGCGCAAATTCGAGGAAGAGTTCGACGACAAGGGTCATCGCCGCCCCAACTTCCAGTAGGCAACCCCACCGGCCAGCAGCAGGCCGGCGATCATCACGGCCGGCATCGGCCAGCGCAGGCCGGCAATGGCTGCTGCGGTCAACGCTGTAAACGGTAGGAAAACGGGCTTGTCCTTAAGCGCCATGCCCATCCGCCAGGCCATCGCGAACAACAGGCCGCAACCGACGGCGGCAATGCCGCGCAGCATGGATTGCGCGAGCGGCAGGCTACCGTAACGGTCGTAGAGCATGGCGAGCAGCAAGACAATGGCGAACGGCCCCGCCAGCAGGCCAAGCGGTGCCACGATGGCGCCGGCCACGCCCTGATAGCGCTTGCCGACAACGACGGCCAGGTTGATCACATTCGGCCCCGGCAGGAACTGGCAGAGACCAAGCTGGGCATTGAACTCCTCGGCCGTCATCCAGGCTTTTTGTTCGACCAGCATACGGCGGGCGAAAGGCAGCACGCCACCGAAGCCAGACAGTCCGACGGCGGAAAAGCCCAAAAAAAGCGCCCGGAGGTCCGGGCGGCTTTGGCTTTCTGTGACTGCTGCGGTCAACGCCGTTTCCCAGCCAAATTCCGACTCAATCTTCCAGCCGGAACTCAGCCGACTTGGCGTGCGCCGGCAAACCTTCACCATGCGCCAGCGTCGAGGCGATCCGGCCCAGGGTCTGGGCGCCGGCTTTCGAGACCTTGATCAGGCTGGTCCGCTTCTGGAAGTCGTAAACGCCGAGCGGCGACGAGAAGCGGGCGGAACCGGATGTCGGCAGTACATGGTTCGGGCCAGCGCAGTAGTCGCCGAGCGATTCCGAGGTGTAGTGGCCGATGAAGATGGCCCCGGCATGGTGGATCTTGGCCACCCACGGGTCCGGGTCGGCCAGCGCCAGTTCGAGGTGTTCCGGCGCGACGCGGTTGGCGATGGCGACCGCCTCTTCCATGTCACGAACCAGGATGAAGGCACCGCGATTGCGCAGCGAGGTTTCGATCACCTCGCGGCGCGGCATGGTCGGCAGCAGCTTTTCGATGCTGGCCTGAACACGCTCGATATAAGCGGCATCGGTACAAATCAGAATCGACTGCGCCAGTTCGTCGTGCTCGGCCTGCGAGAAGAGGTCCATCGCCACCCAGTCAGGGTCGCCAGAACCGTCGGCCACGACGAGAATCTCGGAGGGGCCTGCCACCATGTCGATACCGACGATGCCGAAAACCCGGCGCTTGGCGCAGGCGACATAGGCATTGCCGGGGCCGACGATCTTGTCGACCTGCGGCACGGTTTGCGTGCCGTAAGCCAGCGCCGCCACCGCCTGCGCGCCGCCGATGGTGAACACACGGTCAACGCCGGCCAAACAGGCCGCCGCCAGGACCAGCGCGTTGTGCTCGCCGCCCGGGGTCGGAACGACCATGATCAGTTCCTTAACGCCGGCGACCTTGGCAGGAATCGCGTTCATCAGCACCGACGACGGATAGGCCGCCTTGCCGCCCGGCACGTAGAGGCCGACGCGGTCGAGCGGGGTGATCATCTGGCCGAGCATGGTGCCGTCAGCTTCAGTATAGGACCAGCCTTCCAGCTTCTGGCGCTCGTGGTAGGTGCGAACGCGGCCGGCGGCCGCTTCCAGCGCCTGACGCTGCGCTGCCGGCAGGCTGTCGAGAGCCTTCTGCATCTCGGCTTTCGACAGCTCCAGATCGGCCATGCCGGCGGCGGTCAGCCGGTCGAACTTGTTGCTGTATTCGACGACTGCCGCATCGCCGCGCGCCTTGACGTCGGCCAGGATGCCGATCACGGTACGCTCGATGCCATCGTCCTGCGCCGCCTCGAAAGCGAGCAGCGCATCCATTTTTGCCGTGAAATCGGCGTCTACCGTAGCAAGGCGTTTGATGGCGACCATGGGCTTACTTCTCCACCGCCTGGGCAAAGGCGTCGATAATCGGTTGCAGGGTTTCGCGCTTGACCTTGAGCGAGGCCTGATTGACGACCAGCCGCGAGGAAATCGGCATGATGTCCTCGACCGCGACCAGCTTGTTGGCCTTCAATGTGCCGCCGGTCGATACCAGGTCGACGATGGCGTCGGCCAGGCCGGCCAGTGGTGCCAGTTCCATCGAACCGTAGAGCTTGATCAAATCGACATGGACGCCCTTGCTGGCAAAATGTTCCCGCGCCGTCTTGATGTACTTGGAAGCCACCTTGAGGCGAGCGCCCTGGCGCACAGCGTTCTGGTAATCGAAACCTTCCGGCACGGCGACCATCATCCGACACTTGGCGATATTCAGGTCGAGCGGCGAATAGAGCCCCTCCCCACCATGCTCGATCATCACGTCGCGGCCGGCGACGCCGAGGTCGGCCGCACCATACTGGACGTAGGTCGGCACATCGGTGGCGCGCACGATGACGACGCGGACTTCGGGACGATTAGTCTCGATGATCAGCTTGCGCGAGGTTTCCGGGTTTTCGGTCGGGACGATCCCCGCCGCTGCGAGCAGCGGCAGGGTTTCGTCAAAAATGCGGCCCTTGGACAGGGCAATGGTGATGGTCGTCACGGGGGCTCTTGCTAAAAGGGCGAAAGCGCCATTTTAGCAGAGCCCTACAGATAGCCGAGGTGACGAGGCAAGCAAAGCGCGAAATCCGAGACAAAGGTGACCAACATCACCCCAGCTCGCCTCTTTCAGACTTAGCCAGAACGGCGGACGCGGCCCGGTAAGCCCGGGCCTGCACGGCGCTGCCACCAGGACACAGGTGTACCAATGCGGCGACGATGAAAGTTCCGCGCGGCACTGCTGCCTCCTGATGAGCCGGCCCCAGCACTCCAGGTACAACCGAAAACCGCGCCACGTAAACGCAAAAAAGCCCGGCGAACCGGGCTTCTTTCAGCTTGCGCTATCGCTTGGCTTATTCAACCGGGCGAATGTTGGCAGCTTGCTTGCCCTTCGGGCCGGTGACGATATCGAAGGTCACCTTTTGGTTCTCGGCCAGGGTCTTGAAACCATTGCCTTGAATTGCGGAGAAGTGAGCGAACAGGTCTTCGCCGCCTTCAGACGGGGAGATGAAGCCGAAGCCTTTAGCGTCGTTGAACCACTTAACGGTACCATTTGCCATTTTTAGCATCCTTGGTAAAAAATATACAGGTGGACAATAAATTGTCCGGGAAATACGAGATCAAGACCGAGGAGCTGGCAAACCGAAAAGCTGGCAGCTAGAAGCTACTAGCAGGGTACGGCGTAGGCACAAAACACTGCCTGGAAATCCCGAAGTTCAGAGTATGGACCTCGATTCCGATTAATGCAAAGTATTTTTTGGAATTACCACCACCCCACACCAAAAGGCGGCCAAATCAACGAATAAACAACATTTATAAAACAACAACGGGGCCGGTCACCCAGCCCCAAGGCATGCCGTAGAAGCGACATGCCTGCGGCCAGGCTTAGTGCACGCGCTTGACGCTGGCCCCGAGCTTGGCCAGCTTTTCCTCAATCCGCTCGTAGCCGCGATCGAGATGGTAGATGCGGTCGATCAGCGTTTCCCCTTGGGCAACCAGGGCGGCAATGACCAGCGAAGCCGAAGCACGCAGATCGGTCGCCATCACCGTCGCCCCTTCCAGCCGGTCCACACCACGGACGATGGCATTGTTGCCCTCGATCTGGATATTGGCCCCGAGACGCATCAACTCGTTAACATGCATGAAGCGGTTTTCGAAAATGGTTTCCCGGATGGTCGCCACGCCATCGGCCACACAGTTGATCGCCATGAACTGCGCCTGCATGTCGGTCGGGAAAGCGGGATACGGTGCAGTACGAAGACTGACTGCCTTCAGGCGCTGTGGCGCAACCAGACGGATTGCATCGCGTTCGACGGTAATTTCACAACCGGCATCCATCAACTTATCGACCACCGTATCGAGATAGGCGGCGGACGTCTTGACCAGACGAATATCGCCCCCGGTCGCCGCAGCAGCACACAAATAGGTCCCGGTCTCGATCCGGTCGGGCATGATTGAATGTGTCGCACCATGCAGTTTGTCGACACCGTGGATACGAATGACATCGGTCCCCGCCCCCGAAATCCGGGCGCCCATGCTGACCAGGCAGTTGGCCAGATCGACCACTTCCGGCTCGCGCGCAGCGTTTTCGATGATCGTCTCACCGTCGGCCAGACAAGCCGCCATCATCAGGTTTTCGGTACCGGTAACGGTCACCATGTCGGTACAGATGCGGGCGCCCTTCAGGCGCGCCGCCTTGGCATGAACATAGCCCTGCTCGACCTTGACTTCGGCCCCCATCGCCTGCAAGCCCTTGATGTGCTGGTCGACCGGCCGAGCGCCAATCGCGCAGCCGCCGGGCAGCGACACCCGTGCCTCGCCACAGCGCGCAAGCAGTGGCCCCAGCACGAGGATCGAGGCGCGCATCGTCTTGACCATCTCGTAAGAGGCGATCGGGTTGTTGAGCCCGCCGCCGTTCAAGACCAGGCCATCAACCCCGTCCATGGTCACGCCCACCCCCATTTCGGCCAACAGGCGGAGCATCGTCGAAATATCGTTGAGATGCGGCACATTGGTCAGATGCAATGGCTCAGTGGTCAGCAAGGAAGCGCAAAGGATCGGCAGCGCCGCATTTTTGGCACCGGAAATTGCCACTTCGCCGGAGAGGGCACTGCCGCCCTGAATCAATAATTTATCCACGCTGGGCGCTCCACTCTTCCGGGGTCAATGTTTTGAACGACAGGGCATGCAATTCACCGGAGTCAAATCTTGCCTTGAGGATTTTATTCACGTGCTGCTGACGCTGGACGCGGTTCTTGCCGACAAACTCCGCACTGACCACAAGGGCCTCGAAGTGCTGCCCGTCGCCATCCAGGGCGAGGTGTTCGCAGGTCATGCCGGCGAGTATGAGTTGCTTGATCTGGTCAGGGTGCATCATGTTTAAGCTCTTAGTTTCCAGCCCCGCTTGAGCAGACTCAGGGTCAGCGCAAAGACGACAGCGAAGCAGGCGACAACAACCGTCAGGCTGATCTCGGGTGCCACATCCGAGACACCGAAAAAGCCATAGCGGAAGCCATCAATCATGTAAAAAACGGGATTGTAATGCGACAGGCGTTGCCAAAATTCGGGCAGCGTGTAAATCGAATAGAAGACGCCAGAGAGCATAGTCAGCGGCATGATCAAAAAGTTCTGGAAAGCTGCCAACTGGTCGAATTTCTCTGACCAGATTCCGGCAATCATGCCCAGCGCCGCAAACAGTCCGCCACCGAACAATGCAAAGGCGAAAATCCAGAGCGGCGCAACAATTTTGAGCTCGGTAAACCAGACTGTCGCCAGCAACACACCAAGCCCCACCATCAAGCCGCGCGCCACTGCCGCCAAAACGTAGGCGGCAAAAAAGGCGCTGTAGGGAATCGGCGGCAACAGCACGAAAATGATCGAGCCGGTGATCTTGGCCTGAATCAGGCTCGATGACGAATTGGCAAAGGCATTCTGCAAAACCTGCATCATCACCAGGCCAGGCACCAGAAAAGTCGTATAACGCACGCCGTGCACCTGCACGTGTTCGTCGAGCACGTGACCGAAAATCAGCAGATAGAGCAGCGCCGTCAGCACCGGCGCGCCGACGGTCTGGAAGGCCACCTTCCAGAAACGCAGCAATTCCTTATAGAAGAGCGTCCAGAAACCGATCATTGGTTCATCGTCCGCACAAAGACATCTTCCAGCGTACCGCCGGGATGGGCGGCCATCAGGTTGGCCGTGGTATCGAGTGCGATGATGCGTCCCTGCTTCATCAGAGCGATCCGGCCGCACAAGGCCTCGGCCTCCTCGAGATAATGCGTCGTCAAAATGATGGTATGCCCTTCGCCGTTCAGGCGGCGGACAAACTGCCACAAGCCCTGTCGCAATTCGACATCGACACCGGCCGTCGGCTCATCCAGCACGATCACCGGGGGCTTATGGACCAGCGCCTGGGCAACCAGCACCCGTCGCTTCATCCCGCCGGACAGGCGACGCATATTGACCTCGGCCTTGCTGGTCAAGTCGAGGTTTTCGAGAATTTCGTCAATCCAGTCATCATTCTTGCGAATACCGAAATAGCCGGACTGAATGCGTAGCGTCTCCCGCACATTGAAGAAGGGATCAAAGACCAGTTCCTGCGGCACCACGCCGAGCAAACGGCGTGCCTCGCGAAAATCAGTGACGACATCGTGCCCCATGACTTTCAGGGAACCGGAATCCGGGCGCAGCAAGCCGGCCAGCGAGGAAATCAGCGTCGTCTTGCCAGCGCCATTCGGGCCGAGCAACCCGAAAAACTCCCCTTGCTCGATCTCCAGGGAAACACCGGCCAGTGCTTTCAGCGAACCGAAATGCTTGACGACATCAATAATGGAAACGGCAGCGACCATTGCGATGAATGGCACCTCAAGCGAGGGGCAGCAACTCGGAAACGCCGTACAACTCGGCCAGCGAACGCACGCCCGCCGGAATATGGGCAAATTTGACGGTCGACCGCGCGGCTTCGGCCGATCGCAACCAGCCGAGCATCACGGCAATGGCTGAAGAGTCAGCCTCGCTGACTTCGGAAAAATCAAAGACCTGCTCGCCTGCCATTAAAGCAGAACGGCCTGCTTCAAGCAGGCCGCGCGCATTGGCCATGACAAGGGGCACCTTGACAAGAAGGTGCCCGGCCACCTGTTCGATCATTTTTTTTCTGCCTTGGCGAGATTTGCTTCCAGCGACTTGTTCTTGGCGCTGATCGAGGCGATCAAACCATCGACCCCACCGTTACGCACTTCCTGGCCAAACTGGTCGCGATAATTGGTAACCAAACTGATACCGGCCACCACGACGTCGTACACCTTCCAGCCACCATCCAGCTTTTCCAGACTGTAATCCAGTTGCACCGGCTTGCTCCCCGGTTGCAGCACTTCGGTCCGCACCAGCACATCGGTCTCGCCAGCATTCATCTTGAATGGCTTATAGACGATCTTCTGGTTCTTGTAGCCGGTCAAGGCATTGGCATAGGTACGAACCAGCAAGGTCTTGAACTCATGCGTCAAGGCTTGCTGCTGTGGCGGCGTCGCCTTTTTCCAGTCCTTGCCCATGGCCAGCGCGGTCATGTGCGGAAAATTGAAGTGCGGCAACACCTTCTTGTCGACCAGGTCGATCACCTTCTGCGTGCTGCCGCCCTGGATATCCTTGTCCTTGCGGACAATCTCCAGCACCTCCTCGGTCACCTGCTGCACCAAGGCATCCGGCGCTTCCTGTGCGTGCACAGAAGCAATCAGCGAACCCGCAAAAACAACGGCAAAGAACTGTTTAATCATCATTTTCCCAACAATCAATCTTCAAGCCGCGGCGGGCGGCCATCAAAAATCTGGTTACGGCGACGCTGCAAGTAAGCATCGCGAATATAGGCATACTTGTCGAGCGCCGCTTCCTCGACCACCTTGTCGGCCGGCAACAGGCTGGCGCGAATATCGACGAAACGCAGGGCAACCATGCTGTTGCGCGTCGAAATCGGGCGCACGCGCCATACCGGATCGACATAGGAATCAATAGCCCAGCCAGCGGTATCACGCGCGGTACGGGGACCGATTACCGGCCAGAACAGGTAGCCGCCATCACCGACACCCCACACCGCCATGGTCTGGCCAAAATCCTCTTCATGCTTCTCCAGCCCCAATTCGCTGGCCACATCGAACAATCCGAAAATGCCCACTGTCGAATTGATCAACAAACGTCCGATATCGACCCCTGCATCAGCGAACTTACCCTGCAGTGCACTATTGGCACCGATCCACAGATCGCCGACATTGCCAAAGAAGTTGCCAAACCCGGCCTTTACCGGCAGCGGAGCAACGTGGTCATAAACCTGGGCAACCGGCTTGGCGGCATATTTATCCACCACTTCGTTGACTGCGAACATGCTGCGATTGAAGCCCTCGTAAGGGTCACGCGGATTGCCCTCGGCCAAAACACTGCCCGCACACGCCAGCAACACGCCTCCTCCAACCAGCCATTTGCTGCATGCCCGCATCACCCAAGCCCCTTGCTTCAACGTCATTTTTTATCCTGTCCGTCCGCTGCCTTGCTGAAAAGAAACTGGCTGATCATTTTCTCGAGAACGACGGCAGATTGCGTCTTGGCAATCGTGTCGCCGGCCTTCAACATTTTTTCGTCGCCCCCAACGTCAAGGCCGACATATTGCTCACCAAGCAAGCCCGCCGTATAAATCGATGCGAAAGTATCTTTCGGGAACTGGTAACGACCGTCGAGATTCAGGGTCACCACCGCCTCGTAGCTCACCGGGTCAAACTTGATCTCGGCAATCCGGCCGACCACGACACCAGCGCTCTTCACCGGACCGCGTACTTTTAACCCGCCGATGTTATCAAACTTGGCCTGCAGCACGTAAGTCTCAGACATGTGCGCAGACGAGAGGTTGCCCACCTTGAGTGCCAAAAACAACAAAGCTGCGATACCCAATGCGACAAAAAAGCCGACCCAGAGGTCGAGGACGGTACGGTTCATGAAGCTCCCCGGAACATGAAGGAAGTGAGAACGAAATCAAGTGCCAATATGGTCAGCGCTGAAGTGACCACGGTGCGAGTAATCGCCCGCGACACGCCTTCGGCGGTCGGCACGGAATCGTAACCTTCGAAAACAGCAATCAGCGAAACCGCGATGCCAAAGACAAAACTCTTGATAACGCCATTCCAGACGTCGTAACGCCAGTCGACGCCGGCCTGCATCTGCGACCAGAAAGCACCATCATCGACACCGATGAAGACAACGCCGATCAGCCAGCCACCGAGCACTCCCATCGCCGAGAACATTGCGGCAAGCAGCGGCATCGCGACCACGCCGCCCCAGAAGCGCGGCGCCACGACCCGGGCAATCGGATTGACCGCCATCATGTCCATCGCCTTCAGTTGTTCGGTCGCCTTCATCAAACCGATTTCGGCCGTCACCGACGAACCGGCGCGCGAGGCAAAGAGCAGGGCAGCCACCACCGGCCCGAGTTCGCGGGTCAGCGACAGCGCCACCAGGACGCCGAGCGCCTCGGTCGAACCGTAGCGCTGCAGCGTCTCGAAACCTTGCAAGCCCAAGACCAAGCCGACGAACAAGCCGGAGACGAGAATGATCAGTAGCGACAGCACGCCACTGAAATAGATTTCCCGCAGGGTCAGCGGCAACCGACGAAATGAGGTGCCAGAAAGCCTCAGAATGGCAACGAAGAAACGGGCGGCGAAACCCAGTCGCCAGATACGTTCGACCGTTGCATGCCCCAACTTACGGATCAACGAGGCCGGGCTAAACACGCGTCACTCCGGCCAGCAACTCCTGCCGAATGGAGGGCGCGGGATAGTCGAAGTGCACCGGCCCTTCGACCTCGGCATAGACAAATTGATGCACGAAAGGATCTTTCGAGGCGCGAATTTCGTCAGGCGTTCCTTCCGCCACAACGCGGCCGCCATTGAGGAAATAGATGTAATCAACGATCAGCAAGGACTCGTGAATGTCGTGCGTCACCATGATCGAGGTCGCCCCGAGCGCGTCATTCAACTTGCGGATCAACTGGCCGATCACGCCCAGCGCGATCGGATCAAGGCCGGTAAACGGTTCGTCGTACATGACCAGCATCGGGTCCAGCGCCACCGCCCGCGCCAGGGCCACCCGCCGGGCCATGCCGCCGGAAAGTTCGCCCGGCATCAGCTTGCGCGCACCGCGCAGACCGACCGCCTCAAGTTTCATCATGACCAGGTCGCGGATCATTTCTTCCGACATGTCGGTATGTTCACGCAGCGGAAAAGCGACGTTGTCGAAAACCGACATGTCGGTGAACAAGGCGCCGAACTGGAAGAGCATCCCCATCTTCCGGCGCAGGCGGTACAACTCAGCCTCCGACATTTCACAGACCTGATGCTTTTCCAGACGCACCCGCCCGCCGGTTGGCCTCAATTGACCACCGATGCAGCGCAGCAGGGTGGTCTTGCCACAGCCGGACCCACCCATGATGGCGACCACCTTGCCACGCGGAATCTTCATGTTGATTCCCTGCAGTACCGGCCGGCCGTCGTAATTGAATTGAAGGTCCTCGATATCGACCAAAATGTCGTCGGGCAAAGCGTTTCCTCGGAAAAAGTCGGCCGATTTTAACAGAACAGGGGCCCGTCGCCGGGAAGCGACGCGGCTATAATCGAGCAAATTTTTCACATGGAATAAATTGCCTGTGCCTGTTGCCAAGCCGCTGCTGCTGATTGTCGATGACGACTCGCTGATCAGCGAGTCGCTGAGCTTTGCGTTCGCACAGGAATTCGATGTCGTCACCAGCCACTCCAGGTCGCATTGTCGCAGCCTGCTCCGGCAACTCCGCCAGGCACCGCAACTGGCCCTGGTGGATCTCGGCCTGCCGCCGCTGCCGCACCGCCCCGACGAAGGCTTCGCCCTGATCGGCGAGTTGCTGGCCCTGTCGCCGGAAATGAAGATCATTGTCCTCTCTGGCCAAAACGACGACGACAACGCTCGCCATGCCCGCACACTGGGTGCCGTCGAGTTTGTCGGCAAACCGTGCGACCCGGCCAGACTGGCCACGCTGCTGCGCCAGTCGCTGTCCTTCTCGCCCCCCCAAAGCGCGGAGCCGCCCAGCGGCCTGGTCGGCGAAAGCCCGCCCATGCAAAGGCTGCAACTGCAGCTCGGGCAGTATGCCAACCTGGCTTTCCCGGTATTGATCGAGGGTGAATCGGGGAGTGGCAAAGATATCGTGGCCAGTCACTACCTGCACCGGATGACCGAACGGCGGGAAAAGCCCTTTCTTGCCCTGAATTGCGCCGCCATCTCGCCAACCCTGCTCGAGCCGACACTGTTCGGCTATGCCCGCGGCGCCTTTACCGGCGCCACGGCAAGCAAGAGCGGCTATTTCGAGGATGCCGACAGCGGCACACTGTTCCTCGACGAAATCGGTGAGTTGCCGCTCGACCTTCAGCCCAAGCTGCTGCGCGTGCTGGAAAACGGCGAGTATCAACGGGTTGGCGAAACGCAAAGCCGGATTTCGACGGCCCGCATCATCGCCGCCACCAACCGCGATCTCCGCCAGGAGGTCAGGGCCGGACGTTTTCGGGCCGACCTCTACCACCGGCTGTCGGTCTTTACGGTCAACGTGCCGCCATTGCGCGAAATGGGCGAGGATCGCCTCCTGCTACTGTCGCATTTTCGCAACATCTTCGCCCACCAGGCTCAGCGCCCGGCCTTTCAACTCGATCCAGCGGCCGAGGCACTTTGGCTGGATTACGCATTTCCCGGCAATGTCCGCGAGTTGCGCAACATCGTCATTCGCCTGACCGCCCGCCACGCCGGCCAGACCGTCAGCAAGGAGCAACTGCTGGCCGAGTTCGATCTTGGCGAACTGGCCGACGAAGGCAGCCCGGCACCGACCTCCGGAGTGATCGCCAACGATCTTGAGCAGACCCGGCAAGCCGCCCTCGACCACCTGAGCAAAAACGCCAGCCTCAGCCTCGATGCCACGCTCGAACTCTGGGAACGCAGTTACATCGAGGCTGCACTGGAGCTATCCAGTGGCAATATGAGCCAGGCGGCCCGCCGCCTAGGCATCAACCGCACCACACTCTACAACCGCATGCAAAGCTGGAATCGCCGATGAGCCTTTACCTGGAACATTTCGGGCTGCGTGAGCCGCCGTTCCGCATCACGCCGCACACCGACTTTTTCTTCACCGGCGCCAATCGCGGCCCGACGCTGGAAGCCTTGATCTACGCCATTACCCAGGATGAGGGCATCGTCAAGGTGACTGGCGAAGTCGGCAGTGGCAAGACCATGCTGTGCCGGATGTTGCTCGAACGGCTGCCGGAAAACGTCGAAACGCTTTATCTGGCCAATCCCTCGCTATCGCGCAGCGAAATCCTCGGCGCCATCGCCGACGAACTGGGCATTCCGACCGATGGCAAGGCGACGCATTCGCTGACCCGCGCCCTGCAGGACGCCCTGATCGAACGCTACGCCGCCGGGAAACGCGTCGTCATCCTGATCGACGAAGCGCACGCCATGCCGGCCGAGTCGCTGGAAGAAATCCGCCTGCTTTCCAACCTCGAATCGAAGGCCGCCAAGCTGCTGCAGATCGCCCTTTTCGCCCAGCCCGAACTGGATGAACGACTGGCCGCCACCGACATGCGTCAGTTGCGCGAACGCATTACCCAGCACTTCAACCTGGCCCCGCTCAAGGCCGCCGAAGTCGCCGGTTACATCGAATTCCGCCTGCGCACGGCCGGCTACCATGGACCGAACCCATTCACCGGCGCCGCCATCGAGCTGATTGCCAGGCTCTCCGAAGGCCTCTCCCGACGCATCAACATCCTCGCCGACAAGGCACTGCTCGCCGCCTACTCGGCCGGCCGGCATCAGGTCGACACCGGCGAGGTCAGCACGGCTGCGCAGGATGCACGCTTCTCGCCGCTACAGCCAAAGAAGGCGACCAACCTGAAGCCGCTGGCTTGGGGCCTGGCTGGTGCCGGGGCCGCGACACTAACCGGACTACTGGTCGTCGGCCTGCTGGTGCGTACCGAAACGCAGCCCCCAAGCCAGGCACATCCGCCCGTCATCGCACCAGCTGCCACGCCGGCCCCGGCCCTGCGGTCAACGCCTCAAAATGAGCAAAAACCAGCTGAAAACGTTCGCTTCGGCCCACTGACCCGCCAGCACTTTACCCAATACGAGCGCTGGATTGCCGAAGCCCCGCGCAACCATTACTTCATCCAACTGCTGGCGACCGATGCGCAAAGCACCGGCGAGATCGAAGGCTTCCTCGCCCGGGCCGCCAAAGTCCTGGAGCCGGAGGCAATTCGCGCCTATCGCTCCAACCTCTCCGGACGCGACCGGGTTGGCATTATCTACGGCGATTTTCCGAGCCGCGAAGAAGCCGCGGCAGCGATGCAGGCCCTGCCTGAAAACATCCGGGCGGCCCAGCCATTCCCGCGCCAGGTCAGCAAACTTCACTAGCCATCGCGAGCTGCCACAAACCATGACGAGCTCCTAACTTACGTGCTAGGATCGTTCGAACATATTGAAAACAGTGAATATCTTGTTGAAACAAGGCGACGTCCGATGAAAGTCGGCTTTATCAAGGCATCGTTTCTCTGCTTGCTGCTGGCAGCTTGCGCCGCCCCTGTCCCTCGCGAACCGCTGAAAGGACACCTCAGTTCGGAAACGGCCGCCGCCCCTCGGAGCAACAGCGATATTCCAGCCCCCGTCCAGCAGTCGCTGGCCTTCCCCAAACCTCGCGCCACCCCCAAAGCCGAGACTTACAGCGTCGTCGTCAATAACGTTCAGGTCCGCGACCTGCTGTTTGCCCTCTCCCGCGACGCCAAGGTCAATGTCGACATCCATCCCGGCATCAGCGGCACCGTCACGCTGAATGCCATCGACCAGACGCTGCCGCAACTACTGACCCGGATCGCCAAGCAAGTCGATATGCGCTTCGAACTGGACGGCCCGAATCTGGCGGTAATGCCGGACTCCCCGTTCCTCAAGCACTACAAGGTCGACTACGTGAATATGTCGCGCAATGTCACCGGCACCGTGTCGACCAATACCCAGATCGCCACCGGCACCGGCGGCACTGGAACCGGCAGCGGCACCGCCGGCAGCACGACCGGCAGTGGCGCGGCCGGCAACATCTCGAACACCCGGATCGAAAACGCTTCCAAGAACCAATTCTGGGAGTCGCTGGAAAAGAACATCAAGGACATCCTGCGCGAAACGGACAAGATCCTGCCGGAAGGCTCCAGCGAAACCGTCGTCGAACAAAGCTCGGCGCAAAACGCCACGGGTGCCGCCGCCCTGCCGCAAGGCACTGGCCTGCGGGCTGCCCAGGCCATCGCCAATGCGCTGCAGAGCAACCCGACGCCGGGCTCTTCCAGCCAGGCAGTCGGCAACTCGATCGTCCGCCGCAACACCTTCCGCGAGGCGGCCTCGGTCATCATGAACGCCGAGAGCGGCGTCATCACCGTACGCGCCACGCAACGCCAGCACGACAAGATCCAGGAATTCCTCGATCGCGTCGTCCATGCCGCCCGGCGCCAGGTGCTGATCGAAGCGACCATCGTCGAAGTCGAACTGTCAGACGGTTACAAGCAAGGCATCGACTGGAGCCGCCTGAAGTCCGACGGCACCGGCTTTTCCGTTACCCGCCCGGCGAGCGGCAGCGTCATCGACACCGCCAATACCGCATTCAACCTGGTCTTCCAGCAACTCGACAAACCGCTGAACCTGATTGCCGCGGTCGACGTCCTGCAATCCTTCGGCACCGCAAAAGTACTGTCCAGCCCGCGCCTCTCCGTCCTCAACAACCAGACGGCGCTGCTCAAGGTGGTCGAGAACATCGTCTATTTCAACGTCAAGTCGGATACCACGACCTCGGCCAACGTCGGCACCACGACTGCCGTGACGACCACGCCGCAATCGGTGTCGGTTGGCCTGGTGATGTCGGTGACCGCCCAGATCAGCGATACGCAAAACGTGATCCTGAATATCCGGCCGACCATTTCCAGCGTATCCGACTGGAAGGAAGACCCCAACCCTTCCAACAAGGCGGCCGGCGTACAGAACTTCGTGCCGCAGATCCGGACCCGCGAAATCGAGTCCGTCATGCGCGTCGCCAGCGGCGACATCGCCGTTCTCGGCGGCCTGATGGAAGACAGCGTCAATTACAACACCGGCCGGATCCCCATCCTCGGGCAAATCCCGCTGGCCGGCGAGTTGGTCACCAAGCGCGACAATGCGGCCAGGAAATCGGAACTGGTCATCTTCCTGCGCCCGGTGGTCATCAAGGATGCTAGCCTTGACGGCGACTACGCCAGCATGCGCGGCCTCTTGCCGAGCGATGGCTTCTTCCGGCAACCGAATGAAGCCCAGCCTTTCAATGTCGCCCCCAGTCGCTGAGCGCCGGCAATGAGTCTGCTGATGGATGCCCTGAAGCGGGCCGAGACAAGCAAGCAGGAAGCGGCACGCAGCCTGAGCGGCAAGGACCCGGCGGCAGCCGACCTGCTCGGCCTGGAACCACTGGCACCACCGGTGCCCCGCGCCCAGAACAGCCCCTTGCCCGACCTGGCGGCCCACATCGACGCGGTCGATGCCGAACTGGCCAGCAGCGCCGTCCGTCCCGGCCAAGCCCAACCCAAACCGGCGACCAGCCAGCAGAAAAGCGCCCAGGCCGACCGCGAAGCCGTGCGCAACGCCTTTGCCGCCAAACAGGTCGATGCCCCCCCTTCGCGTCAGCCGCTGTGGATTGCCCTCGGCATCCTCGGTGTGGCCGGCCTCGGCATCGGCGGCTACGTGGCCTATCAGGTTTTGAACATCGGCAACAACAGCCTACGGCCAAGCCCCCCCTCCCCGACCCCGAGCGTAGCGGTAAATCAGGGGGCGGCCCCGGCCGTGCCCGTGGTTTTGCCCCCTGCAGTGCCGTCGACCGCAGCCATCGCCCCCGAAGCCTCGTTGTTCACCTCGCCGCCCCCGGCACCGGCCCGCCCGGCGCGGACGATACCGACCAGCGAACCGGAGAGTCCGCCGGCCGAAACAATTCGCCTGACCCGCAGCCGCCCCGAGGTCGACAATAACCAGCTCCGCGGCTATGCCAACATTCAGCGCAACGAGCTTGAACTGGCCCGCCGCGATTACGAACAGGCCCTGCAGCGCGACCCGAACAATACCGACGCCCTGCTCGCCCTGGCTGCCATTGCCCAGCGCCAGGGCCGCCCCGGCGATGCCGAACGCCTCTATCAGCGCGCCCTGGTCGCCAATCCTAGCGACCCGGCCGTCCAGGCGGCTACCCTGAACGGCGCCAATGCCGGCGCCGACCCACAGAATACCGAGAGCCGCCTGAAGTCGCTGCTCGCCGCCCAGCCTGAATCGGCCCAGCTCAATTTCGCCCTGGGCAATCTCTACGCCCGCCAGCAACGCTGGGCCGAAGCACAGCAGGTCTATTTCAACGCCGTCGCGGCGGATGGCGACAACCCGGATTACCTGTTCAATCTGGCGATCAGCCTCGATCACATCCGCCAGGGCAAACTGGCCGCCCAGCATTACCGGCTGGCGCTGGAGGCCGCCGACAAGCGCCCGGCCGCCTTCGAGCGCGAGCCGGTGCGAAAACGGCTGAGCGAACTCCAGCCCTGAGCCGACCATGAGTACGTCCGCCATGCAGCACCGGCCGCTCGGCCAGATCCTGATCTCCGAAGGCATCCTCTCGGAAGACCAGTTGCGCATCGCACTGCTCGAGCAGATGAAGCTGAACCAGCCGATCGGCAAGCTGCTCGTCTCGCTCGGCTTCGTCTCGGAAGCGACCTTGCGCCAGGCGCTTTCCGAAAGCCTGGGCAAGCAGAGCATCGATCTGACGCATGCGGTGATCGACCCGCAAGCCCTCAAACTGGTGCCGCGCGACCTGGCCAAGCGCTATCACCTGCTGCCGCTCGACTACGACCGGCCGAGCCAGCGCCTGACCCTGGCCATCTCCGACATCAACGACATCGTCGGCCTCGACCGCGTGCGGACGCTGCTCGAGGAAGGCACCGAGATCGAGACGCTGCTCGCCGGCGAATCCGAGATCGACCGCGCCATCGACCAGTATTACGGTTATGAACTGTCGATCGACGGCATCCTGCACGAGATCGAAACCGGCGAAATCGACTGGAAGAGCCTGTCGGCCACCGATGACGAGTACAGCCAGCCGGTTGTCCGCCTGATCGACTCGATCCTGACCGATGCGGTCAAGCGCGAAGCCTCCGACATCCACTTCGAGCCGGAAGCCAACTTCCTGCGCATCCGCTACCGCATCGACGGCATGCTGCGCCAGATCCGCGCCCTGCATAAATCCTACTGGCCGGCGATGACGGTACGCATCAAGGTGCTGTCCGGCATGAACATCGCCGAGATGCGGGCGCCGCAGGACGGCCGCATCGGCCTCAGCGTCTCCGGCCGCGCCATCGATTTCCGCGTCGCCAGCCAGCCGACCATCCACGGCGAGAACATCGTCCTGCGCATTCTCGACCGGCAAAAAGGCATCGTGCCGCTGGAAGGCCTTGGCCTGTCCGACGAACACCTGCAGCAACTGAAGCTGATGATCGCCCGGCCGGAAGGAATCATCCTGGTCACCGGCCCGACCGGCAGCGGCAAGACGACGACGCTGTATTCGGTGCTCAATCACATCAACAACGAGGGCATCCACATCATGACCCTCGAAGACCCGGTCGAATATCCGATGGCAATGGTGCGCCAGACCTCGGTCTCGGAAACGGCCAAGCTCGATTTCGCCAACGGCATCCGCTCAATGATGCGCCAAGACCCGGACGTCATCCTGGTTGGTGAGGTGCGCGACGCCGAAACCGCCGAAATGGCCTTCCGCGCCGCGATGACCGGCCACCAGGTGTACACCACGCTGCACACCAACTCGGCGATCGGCGCCATTCCCCGCCTGCTCGACATCGGCGTGCTGCCCGACATCATGGCCGGCAACATCATCGGCATCGTTGCCCAGCGTCTGATCCGTCGCCTATGCGAACACTGCAAGTCGCCCTACCTGGCCGAGCCGCATGAAATCCGCCTGCTCGGCACGAGCCCGGACGCGCCGCACCCCATCCTGTTCCGGCCAAGCGGCTGCGAGCTGTGCGACTTCCAGGGCTACCGCGGCCGGATCGCGATCATGGAACTGCTCCGCGTCGACAGCGGCATCGACGAGCTGATCGCCCGCCGTGCCACCACCCATGAAATCCGCAGCCGGGCCTTGCTCCAAGGCTTCACGACCCTGGCCGACGACGGCCTGCGCCGCGTCATGAACGGCACGACCTCGCTCGAGGAACTCGGCCGCGTCGTCGACCTGACCGACCGGATGTAGCCATGCTGTTCGACTACAAGGCAGTCAGCGCAGAAGGCCGTATGGTGTTCGGACGGCTCGACGCAATCAATGTCGTCGACCTCGAAATGCGCCTGAAACGGATGGAGCTCGATCTGGTCATCGGCAACCCGGTGCTGCAGCGCAAGTTGTTTGGCGGGCGCAGCATCCCCCGCCCGGAACTGATCAACTTCTGCTTCCATCTCGACCAGCTGACGCGAGCCGGTGTTCCCATCCTGGAGAGCCTGACCGATCTGCGCGACTCGCTGGAACACCCGCGTTTTCGCGAAGTGATCGCCGGCCTGATCGAAAGCATCGAAGGCGGTCAGACGCTGTCGCAGGCGATGAGCACGCATCCCGACGTGTTCAGCCAGGTCTTCATCAACCTGATTCGCGCCGGCGAAGCCAGCGGCCAGTTGCCCGAGGTACTGGCCAGCCTGACCGAATCGATGAAATGGGAAGACGAACTGGCTTCCAACACCAAGAAGCTGCTGATGTACCCGGCCTTCGTCGCCAGCATCGTGCTCGCCGCCACCTTTTTCCTGATGATCTACATGGTGCCGCAGCTCAAGCTGTTCGTCCGCAACATGGGGCAAACCCTGCCGACGCAGACCAAGGTGCTGTTTTTCGTCTCCGACCTGCTGGTCAACTACTGGTTTCTCTTTCTTGTCGTGCCGATCGTCGCCGTCGTCGCCGGACAACTGATCCTGCGCCGCAACCCCTTGGCCCGCCTCCGCATGGATGGCCTCAAGCTACGCCTGCCGGTCGTTGGCCCGATTCTCAAGAAAATCATCCTGTCGCGCTTTGCCAGCACCTTCGCCATGCTCTACGCCTCCGGCATCCCGATCCTCGAGTCGATCCGGACGACGCAAAGCATCGTCGGCAATCGCGTCGTCCGCCAGGCCCTGCAACGGGTCGAGCAGTCGATCCGCGAAGGACGCAACGTTGCCGCCGCCTTTCATGATGTCGGTCTCTTCCCGCCGCTCGTCGTCCGCATGCTGCGGGTCGGCGAAAGCACCGGTGGCCTGGACAAGGCGCTGCTCAACGTCAGCTACTTCTACAACCGCGACGTCAAGGAATCGGTCGGCAAGGCGCAGGCGATGATCGAACCGATGCTGACGCTGTTCATGGGCGCCATGCTGGGCTGGATTATGCTGTCGGTTCTCGGCCCCATTTACGATGTCATCAGCAAGATCAAAACGTGATCGCCCGCCGCCTGCTCTACCTCAACACGCACCGCCTCTCGGCCTTTGCCTGGCAGCAGGGGCAACTGTTGCCGGAAGGCAGCTTCGAGGCCGACCAGGGCGGGCTGGACCGTTTTGCCGAATACCTGGCCGAGCATGGCCGCAGCCATTTCCACCTGCTCGCCAACGTCGCCGAGGAAGGTCACGTTCTCGAAACGATTCCCTTCCTGCAGGGCAGCGACCGTCAGGCGTTGATCACCCGCAGGATTGGCCAGCATTTCCTCGGCACGCCATTGGCCGCCGCAATCTCGCTCGGTTACGAAAAGCGCAAGCGCAAGAACGAAAAGCTGCTGCTCTCGGCGCTGACCAATCCGGCCCATTTCGAGCCCTGGCTGCAACGCATCAAGGAAGCCGAAGCGCCGCTGGCAGGCGTCTACACCGTTGCCCAGCTCGGCGGTCAACTGCTGAAAAAGTTGGGGTTCGGGCAGGGGCGCTATCTGCTGCTCACCTTGCAGGACCACTCGATCCGCGAAACCTACCTGGTCAATGGCCAGCCGCTTTTTTCCCGGATGGCGCCGCTGGTCGACAGCAGCATTGCCGGCATCGCCAACAGTTTTGCCGCCGAAGCCGGCAAACTGCAGCAATACCTGATCGGCCAGCGCCTGGTCGGCCGCGAGGAAGTCCTGCCCGTTTTCATGATTGCCCATCCGCAGGCCATCCCGGCCATCATGAAGACCTGCCCCGATCACGGCCACCTCAACTTCACGATCATCGACAGCCACGATGCGGCCCGCCAACTGAAACTGAAGACGCTGCCCGGCGACAGCCGCAGCGATCTGCTCTTCCTGCATCTGCTGGCCACCGCGCCCCCCGCCCAGCAGTTCGCCGGCGAAACCTACCGCCATGACTTCCGGCTCTCCCAGATCCGCCAGGGGCTGATCGGCATCGGCGTCATCGCCCTGCTCGGCGGCGCCCTGTTCGCCGCCAAGGAAATCTACCGGACCCATACCCTGCGCCTTGAAACGCAACAATTGATCACCAGCGAGTCCGACCTCAACTGGCGCTATCAGGAAATCTCCGCCACCTTTCCGCAACTGGGCATCGATAACGACACCCTGCGCCGCCTGACCGACCGGCATCGCGATCTGCGCCAGCAGCAGCGCCAGCCCGGCCCGGCTTACCGCGCCCTTGGCCAGGCCTTGAACCGGATGCCGGCCATCGAACTGGAAGGGCTTGAATGGAAAATTGGCACTTCCGGGCCGTCGACCGCAGCAATCATCGCCGGCGACGAAGAAATCACCACGGTGCGCGCCGCCATCCACCTTGAACGAGGCGCCACCACCCGGCAGGTCCTGAACACCCTCGAACAGTTCGTCGAACTGTTGCGGAGCGACCCGGCCGGCACAGTGACCGTGACGCAACAACCGTTCGAAATCGAATCCGGACGCACGCTGCGCGGCGGCGACAGTGAAGACGACAACGACCAGCCGCGCAAATTCACGCTGCAGATCAGCCGAAAGCTCGGCCCATGAAGTTCGCCGTCCACGACCTCGTCAAGATTCGCCTGCCGCTGCTGGCCGCCGTACTGCTGCTCGCCATCGCCGGCCTGATCGCCTGGTGGAGCATGGGCGAAGCCCAAAAGGCGGAACAGGAACGGAACAGCGCCGCCAACCGCAAGGGGCAGGTCGAACAACGCCTGCGCCAGGTCCGCATCGAGGAACAGGAACTCAAGGACAGGGCACAGACTTTCCAGCAATTGCAGGCTTCCGGTATCAGCGGAGAGGAAAAACGCCTGGAATGGATCGAAATGCTGCGCGCCACCCAGCAAGCCCTGCGCCTCCCCGGCATGAACTACGAATTCGGCGTTCAGGTGCCGCTGGAAAACGTGGACGGCGCCGCCTATGCTTGGTTTGCCAGCCCGATGCGGCTGCAGTTGCGCTTGCTGCACGAGGAGGATTTGTTGAATTTCCTGAGCCAGATCGAGAAGAATGCCAAAGCCCTGGTTCTGGTTCGGAACTGCAAGCTCGGGCGCATCGGCAACTCAGGCAATCCGGGCAGCACGCGCGAGACGCTGGCGCAACTGACTGCCGACTGCGAGATGCAATGGATCACCGTCCGCCGCGCCAGTGGAAAGAAATGAGCATGCCAGTCCGCGCCTTGCTGGCTCTCCTCGTCCTGCTCTCGGCCCTGCCCCCAGCCAGCGCCGAGGAAACAGCGCTCGGCCGCCTGTTCCTGACCCCGGGCCAGCGCAGCGCGCTCGATCGCCAGCGCCTGCTCAACCCCGGCCTGCAAGCCAATCCGCTGGACAGTGAAAGCAGCCTGACCATCAATGGCGAGATCCGGCGCAGCGACGGCCGACGCACGCGCTGGATCAACGGCGAAGAAAACCAGGCCGCGGGACCGGCTGCGGCCGCCAACGTCCCGGTCGGCGACACCGTTTACCCCGGCACTGGCGAACGCGAAGGCCTGCTGCGTGGCGGCCGGATCATCATCAAGCCGGGCGGCACGGCGCGATGACTGCTCACGCCCCCTTCGCATCACAACGGGGCGTCGCGCTGTGGATGCTGCTCGTTCTGCTGGCCATGGCCGGCAGCTACACCTGGTACCGGACCGCCAATAGCCAGGCTGGCCGCGCCCAACAGGACAGCCGGCTCGCCGCGACGCTGGCCCGCGCCAAGGAGGCCCTGCTGGCCCGCGCCGTCACCGACGACAACCGCCCGGGCAGCCTGCCCTGCCCGGACCTGATCACCAATAGCCCAGGCCTGAGCAATATTCCCGGCGACGGCAAGGCCGACATGTTTGCCATGACCCAATGCCCGAGCTATGTCGGCTGGCTGCCCTGGGTGACGCTGGACCTACCCGAGCTGACCGACGATACCGGTACCCGTCTCTGGTATGTGCTGGCCCCGGCCCTGCGCGACGACGACAACGCGCAGCCGATCAACAGCGACACGGCCCCCGGCCTGACAGTCGATGGCAACAGCAGCGAGATCGTCGCCCTGATCATCGCCGCCCGCAGCCCGCTGACAGGCCAGAACCGGCCCTCGAACGCACCGGGCGACTATCTCGATGGCGAAAACGGCAACGGCGACGACCACACCTACGTCACCCGCCCGGCCAGCGACAGCTTCAACGACAGTGTGCTGGTCATCACTCGCCAGGAATTGATGGCGGCCGTCGAAAAGCGCATCGCGAACGAAGTCAGAAGCTGTCTTGAGCAGCACGCCAGTTCCGCCGCCAATAGCGATCATCGCTACCCGTGGCCGGCGCCGTTTTCCGCCAGCAATCGCGAAGGACGCGCCAACAGCCTGTTCGGCCGGGTCCCGACCACCCAGCCCGGCAGCGGCCCGGAAGCCGCCCTGCAGAACAGTATCGCCAAGCTGACGCTGGCCCAGACCACGCTCAGCACGGCGAGCGATGCCAACCAGCAACTGAGCGCTCTGCAAAGCATGG
>Ga0316604_10001231_pt1 | contig 23662 bp, 24 predicted proteins | sample OWC_soil_day20_C_FD_207650 | JGI IMG/M metagenome (GOLD analysis project Ga0316604, IMG submission 207650) | Wetland soil microbial communities from Old Woman Creek delta, Ohio, United States - OWC_soil_day20_CT | ecosystem: Environmental > Terrestrial > Soil > Wetlands | place: USA: Ohio...
CGAATGTTCACTGCTGGAACTGTCATACTGGTAGAAGAAAAATTACTGTTGCTCCAGTTAAAAAGTTCCCGGCTAAAGAAATCATCAAAGAATGGTAATAAACTTCCATTGGATCTTTTAACGAGTGTCATAAAACCTTCTTTTTAATTGTTAAACAATAGTATAAAGAGCTTATATCAAAGACGACATCAAAGGCCGTACCAGCCAGAAAAAATTTATCCTCATTCATTACAATTTGTCATTCAACAGGAAAAGATGACAGCATTTCGTGTCATTTTTTCTTAGCATTTTCAAGCCCACACCAATCACTGGTGGCAAAATTGCTCGAATCATATTATGTAAAATCGCCTGCATCAATTTGTCCAAGTTTTACATGTTAGGCCCATCACCGCCAGTAACTGACAGTTCGTCTTAATCCCAATGAATTCTGTATTCGCGAATTGTAAGTACAACATGATAAAACGGATGCAAATTAAGACAGGAACCTCCTCATTCGTAGCTATTTCTACTGATAACAACCACCGGTTATATACTATAAATTTTTTGACAATCAAATTGCAATAATGGCCTTGCTGCAACACTGCATATTTCAGTCTTACGACGGCTTTTACATTCATTAATTTAGAATGGAGCTGCCATTAATGATAAGCAGCCTAGATGTGCTGGCTATACCCAAACCCGGCATTGTCTGTCGTATCATAGGTTGCATGGCTAATCCGGCCTATTCATTTAATGCCCGACTCCATCTACCAGTTCTTAAGAGGATGAGAATAATCTGCCTGCAGTTTATGCTCCCCATCAGACTGTTATTGGACTGTGTATTTGTCATCAGTTCTTCCTGGATATGATGATACTGATATCCGATGGTAAACAGCTGCTTTTTGTACCTCTTAAATCCTTTTTCCATACTGGCATTAAAACCAAACGCGTCGGGATAAAGGTATCTCCTGTTATAAGCATTCGCTGTAGTACTATCCTAAACATTCTTTAATAAGGTGCTCCTATCACTTGTATAATGATCTTTGAATACTACAGCTAATCTCCTAACAGCCATTATGGTATCTATAACGTGGGAAGAATCATTAGTACAAAACTATCTGCACAGATATAATACCATTTACCGGTCAACCCGGTAATAAACCACCCATAATGCAACCCTGTTGCACATTCAATCTTAAACTATATTTGCAACATTATTGCAAAATAAACAGTAATTAGAGGTGTCTTATGAAACAAAAGACATGGCTGGTAATCAAGATCCTGCTTTTAATGGTCACCAGCCACACATCAGGACAAGTATGCAATTTTCATATTATTGGAAATATTCTGAACAACAACCAGAAACCCGTTGTTCATGCAAGTATTACACTCAGTAATGGACAATCTTCTATCACAGATACAAACGGGTACTATGATATCGATTCAGTATGTAAAGGTACATATACCATTACCTGTGCTGCTGACTCAGTTATTTTTCTACAGAGGACTATTTATATCAACAATAACACCACTCTCAATTTTACCTATCACCACATGGAGGGTGATCTTAAAGAAGTGGTAATCAATGCCAATAAAATTCATGACTTAACGACCCTCAATCTGATTGAGCTAGACAAAAAGCAACTTTTTCAATCCGCTGGTAAAACGCTGGGGGAAAGTCTGAAAAATATTCCCGGATTAAACAGTATTCAAACAGGGCCGGGTATTTCCAAACCTGTTATTCATGGGCTGCATAGCAACAGGGTACTCATTCTCAATAATGGTATCAGACAGGAAGGACAGCAATGGGGCAGTGAGCATGCTCCGGAAATAGATCCGTTCATCGCCGGCAAGATGACTATTATCGAAGGCGCAGCTAGTCTGAGGTATGGTTCGGATGCCATTGCTGGTGTGATTTTACTGGATCCCCCTACGCTAGTTAATGATAGGTTGAAAGGCGAAGCAAACCTGGTGGGCGCATCTAATAGCCGAATGGGGGCCATCTCGGGGTTACTGAATGGTGCAGGGTATAATAAATGGGAAGGGATTCAGTGGCGTGTTCAGGGTACTTTGAAAAGGGCTGGTAATTTTAAAACTGCAACATATTACCTTGGTAATTCAGGAATTGATGAACATCATTATTCAGCGACCATCGGGTATCACAAGGCCAATTTTGGCATGTTTGCTTATTATAGCAGCTATCAAAGCAAAATGGGCATCTTTGACGGCTCTCATGTCGGCAACCTCGATGATCTTTACGCCGCATTTGCCCGCCCAAAACCAATTACCCCCTCCTATTTTTCATATAAAATAAACCGAAGCTATCAGCAGGTAATACATGACCTATTAAAACTAAATAGCTACTACAGGTTTAAAAACAATAGTCGTGCAGAATTAACTTTTGCCCGTCAGTCCGACCTCAGGAATGAATATGACGTTGACCTTCCTTACAGCGATGATCCGGCAGTATTAAACGCGCCACAGGTGAGCTTCAAAATCAAGACCCACACGGTTGACCTGATTTATCATACCCCAGAGAAAAAACATTTTTCCGGTTCCTATGGTATAAGCGGAATCACACAGGGCAATGTATTTAAAGGCATCCGTTACCTAATTCCTAACTTCAGGAACTATGGAAGCGGTATATTTGGAATTGAAAAATACAACAGAGACAAGTGGACATTTGAAGCCGGCCTAAGATACGATTACCGCTGGCTGAGAGTATATAGACGCAATGACAACTCCCTTACTGTCTATACACAAACTCATACATATAATAACTTAACCGGGAGCGCCGGAGCTACCTTCCAGATTACCCCTGATCTTTCTGTCAGTGCAAATACAGGCAGCGCCTGGAGAGCTCCGAGTGTAAGTGAATTATACATTAAAGGGATTCATTTAAGTGCTGCATCATACGAGATTGGTGATTCTACCTTGCAGTCGGAGCGTTCTATCAATAACAATATAAGTTTTAAATACACTGGCCAAAAATTGCTTGTTCAACTCAACCTGTATGACAATGAAATTAATAACTACATCTATGCCAAACCTTCTCTCACAGGTATTACCCTTGTAAGCGGCACTTATCCGGTCTTTCAGTACACACAAGCGAATGTCAGACTAAGAGGTTTGGATGCAGAAATAAATTACCAGCTATTAGCGCCGCTGGCCATTATTTCGAAAACTGCTATTGTACGAGGGTATAATAAAACTATTCATGACTACCTCATTTTCATGCCTGCTGACAAATTCGATAACACCTTAAAATATCAAATACCCAACCGCAGCAAATTCAAACAGAATTTTATTACCCTACAATATGTTTATACCGCCAGACAAACAAGGGTGCCACCAAATAGTGATTATGCAGCACCACCAGCCGCGTATGGACTGCTCAATTATTCTATGAGCACTCAACTGCCACTTCACAAAAATTTGCTGGACATCAGCTTCTCTGTAGACAATCTTACCAACGTAGCTTACCGGGATTACCTGAACAGGTTCAGGTATTACGCCGACGATTTAGGTATCAGTTTTATACTGCGAACCAAACTTACATTTTAATTAAATCCAAATTCAATAAGTATGAAAAAAATCCTGATCACTGCATCATTGATGGTAGCATTTGCAACCCTTATGAATTCCTGTAAAAAAGATGAGACAGCCGTAGCACCACCTGTTCCGGGAAATGAGTTTCTGACTACTGTTGGTTTAAAAGTAACAAATGCGAATGATGCAACAGACGTTCAATATGCTTATTGGACAGACACTACGCTTATTTCAAATCCTCCTGACAGTATCAATACACCGGTACTGAACCTAAAAGCCGACAATAAATATAATGTTGAGGTATTATTTCAGGACCGTACGACTACTCCTATCGGAGACGTAACTGAAGAAATCAAAGAAAGGGAGAATTACCACCTGATATGCTTTACTTCTTCTCCCAGTCTTAACCTTACTGTAGCACGTACAGATAAGGATACAAACACCCCGGCATTAGAGGTAGGTCTCACTGACCTGTTTACTACCGGCGCTGCTGGAACAGGAGAACTAAATGTACAATTAAGACATCAACCAAATGTAAAAGATGGTACATGCCAACCTGGTTCAACTGATGCAGATGTAAACTTCACTATTAATATTCAATGATTTCAAAATTTACTTGTAAACTATGAAGAAAATAATTTACGGCTTCTCAATATTGAGCCTTTTAAGCATATCCATTTTGTCAGATGCACAGGATAAAAAACCCACTAAAACCGGGGGTAAAAGCTTTATTGCCGTTACAGGCGGTTTATCTACCGTAGGTGGCAATTATGCTAAAGGTGATTACTACAATAGTCAATCTGGTTTTGCAAAAACAGGTTTCAATTTAGGTATTACCGGTGCCTGTTTTTTCAAAAACTCTAACTGGGGAATTGGCGGTCATTTCTTTTACACACATTATGGATTTAACAATTCGCAGGGAATGGCAGAAGGTTATAAAGAAGATTTTGATATAGATAGCTCAACTGTATACATTAAAGGACAAAACCAGAATTTAAATTTTCTCATCGGCCCATATTATAATTTCTCCTTTGGTAAATTAAGTCTGGATATCCACGCACTGGCTGGATTAACCCATGCCACCCTTCCGGGAAATGAAGTTTACCTGGAAGACGGCATAGGCAATCAACTCATTCAAAAAAAGTCTACAGCCAGTGTATTGGGACTGGAAGGAGGTTTCAATCTGAAGTATGCAATCACCCAACATTTTGGTGTGTTGATTGGAGCTAACTACAACTATGCTAAACCAAACTTCAAGGTAGTCAATGAAAACAGAAATGTAAATGCGGGAAGGAAAATTGATAAATACAACGAAGCAATAGCTGGTATACAAGGTAATATTGGGGTGTTTTACAGCCTTTAATGCCCGATCACGTAATAGAGGAAAAGATCAACTGATGAAAAATACGCTAAAGATCGTCTAGCATAAACAAGGTAGTTGATCGCATCAATCAGATATAATATACGCAATAAAGCCTGGCAGTCCTGCCGGGCTTTTTTATAACATCTTAAAAGCGCCTCAGTTCCTCTGACGAGCGTACCTTTCCTGCACTCAGCTTACCGCCCATCTGGTATTGAAAAGTAAAAGCTATCCACCTTGAATCTGATGCATTTCGACGTTCATTTTCGACCAACTTACTCAATGACTTCCTGAACATCCGGTTTGTGTGAAACAAATCCGAAAATGAAACTTTCAAATCCAGTTTTCCCTGCAGAAGTGATTTCTTAAAACCTCCATCCAGTGAAAATTGGGAACAAGTTCTTTAAATATCGTATAACTCAGGAGATGTTTATTGGAAAGTTAACTTGGCAATAATTTGTCCAGGTAAATAGAAATACTCATGTAAAATAAGGACTGATGATAATTGACTTGCCAGGAATCCACTTATCGGGTAAGACGTATAACTAATCTTTGTGGAAGGTTCCATCCTCCATCCCCTAATGAACTGAATGGGACTTATTAACAACAGATCCCAGCGATTCTTATAAGAAAAGATGGCATTCTGGGTGATTAATTGCGACGAAGCACTATCCATTTTCCCTGCACGCTGTTCTTCTTTGTAATAATATTTATCTGGCCTGCAATACCCGCTACATGTAATTCTGCTCCAGGTTTATTGATTGTCTGTATGTGGCCTAAATAATCTGATGACTTGCCGTTCAACAAATTCGATAACTGTTGCCCACTAAGGTAGATTATTTTTCCATCAATCATGATATGTCTCCCTGGCATAAGGAATTTCATATCAGCAGTTTAATTGTTTCAAAAAACAGGAGTAATAGTTGTATTCCATATTAAATCCATTCTTTTGCGGGCATTCAATTATTTTATTGCAACTTAGTTGCGAATAAACAAACTAAACAGTACTTTTGCAACATTGTTGCACACAAATAATACTGTCATGAGAAGAAGAGACTTTTTTAGAAATACTTCCATCACACTGCTCGGTAGTAGCTTTTTCCCTATACATAAGTTGCAGGCGAAAAATTACCCTCCTAAAACTGCCAGGAATATCATCTTTATGGTGAGCGATGGTATGAGTATAGGTACTCTGAATTTGGCCAGTCTGCTTTTGCAACGTAAAGAAGGCAGGCAAAGCCATTGGTTGAGCCTATATGAAGAAGAAAAAGTATCAAGGGCATTAATGGATACCGCCTCCCTCAGCTCACTCATTACAGATTCTGCAGCCGCCAGTTCTGCCTGGGGAGGAGGTGTCAGAGTTAAAAATGGAAAACTGAATGTGAGTGAAGATGGTACCCATCATACCCCCATTTTACAAAAATTTAAAGCTGCCGGTAAAGCTGTTGGTTGTGTAACTACCGTTCCAATTACACATGCTACTCCCGCAGGTTTTAGCGTTACTAATGCAAGCCGGGGTGACATGCATGAGATAGCTGAACAATATCTTCCATTGAAATTTGATGTCATGATGGGTGGCGGACGTGAATATTTCCCACCTGGTCTCTTAGCCCGTTATGAAGCTACAGGGTATACAGTAGTGAAAAACCGTGATCAGATGCTGCAACTTAATAAGACACCTGCATTGGGTATATTCAATGAAAACGGTTTACCATATGCACTGGATCATATACAGGATATCACTTTACAGCAAAACATACCCACTCTTGCAGAAATGTCCAAAACCGCAATTGAGTTACTTAACAAAAACAAACAAGGATTTGTCCTGCAAATAGAGGGAGGAAAAGTAGACTGGGCTGCACATGCCAACGATGCCGGTGCACTTATCTATGATCAGATAGCATTTGACAATGCCATTAAGGTTGCCATCGATTTTGCATCTAAGGATGGAAATACCATGGTCATCATCACTACCGATCATGGCAATTCTAATCCAGGCTTATTCTATGGTGACAATGCCAATCAGCAGTTTGACAAATTGCAACATTACCGTTACACAAATGAATGGATATTAAATGTTGTAAACAAATCCTTTACACCTGCCCAACTAATTGAAAGGATTGAGGCCGCACAAGGAATCGCTATTACAAAAGAAGAGGCAGCATCAATATTGGTACATTATGAACAACTGGACGAGGCTGGAGTGTACAACCCCCGCAAACTTCCTTTCAGGCAACTGGCCGCTATACAATCAAGCTATACGTCTATAGGCTGGGGCGCAATGGATCATTCTGCCGACTATGTAGAACTGGCTATTTATGGCCCCGGGCGGGACCTAATTAAACCATTTATTAAAAATACAGATTTGCACTACCTGATGCTGCAGGCTACCGGTATAAAGAACAACTAAAAAATGGAAAATGTTTATGAATACTGATTACAGGAGCAGATGGGATGCCATCGGCATTGCTGCGTCCTTTGCATGTGCCATACATTGCGTGTTACTACCTGTTTTGTTTACTACACTAACATTGTTTGGCATCGAGTTCCTTGACAATATATATCTCGAAACCACTACGATCCTGATTTCTATGAGTGCCGGATCATGGGCATTATTTAACGGTTATAAAAAACATCATAATACGGTATTAATAATATTATTTGTGACGGGTCTTATTCTTATGATTGTAGGAAATCTTGTTCCCTCCGAATATACTGACATATTGTGTAAGCTGGCAGGCAGCCTTCTAATAATCATTGCCCATCTTAAGAATGTCAAACAATGCCGGCACAAATAAGAAAATGGCTGCTCATAGTAATATTCATTTACATCATATTAAACCTGCGTACAACCTGTGGATGCAGACCTCCCTCTGATCTAAAGAAAATGTTGTTTACACCGGGATCGGTAAAATTTAAAATAATATACAAAAATGCTCAGGGCACTTCAGCTGCAATTCGCATATAACACAGAAACGGTATTCAATTACCCTGATATCACCTGCAATAAGGATTCTCCCGTTCTTATAACAGGTAAATCGGGAACAGGCAAGACGACACTCCTTCATTTACTCGGCTGTCTGCTAAGGCCTGCAGGCGGTCAGCTAATAATTGATAGTACGGATACTACCCTATTACGCGATAAAAAACTGGACAAATTCAGAGGCCGGCATATTGGCATTGTTTATCAGTCTTCTCACTTTATGAGTGCCTTGAATGTAATAGACAATATCCTCTTACCCAGGTTCTTTACACGGGCTACCGCAGATACCGGCAGAGCAGTTTTACTGGCAGAAAGGCTACAGATAGTGCACCTTCTGCACAAACGGCCTTCAGAACTAAGTAATGGAGAACAGCAACGGGTATCAATTGCCAGGGCATTGATCAACAACCCGCAACTATTACTGGCCGATGAACCTACCAGCAGCCTTGATGATGACAATACCACCCGCGTCGTGCAATTATTACAGGAACAGGCCATGATTAGCCAGGCTACTCTTATCGTAGTCTCTCACGATGCAAGATTGAAACAACATTTTTCAAACCAGGTATATCTTGCCAGATGACTGCAAAAATCATTTTCAGAAACCTTGTCCATCATCCGCTATCTACTCTGCTTAGTTTATTACTGCTCACGTGTGGCACTGGTATCATCTCTATGTTGCTGGTTACCCAGCATCAGCTGGAAACAAAAATGGATAATGACCTGCAGGATATTGACATGGTGGTAGGAGCCAAAGGCAGTCCTTTACAATTAGTGCTATCTGCTGTCTACCAGGTAGATGCTCCGGTTGGCAATATTTCTCTGGCAGATGCGGATAAACTATCAAACCTTACCATCATTAAACAGGCCATCCCACTGGCATATGGTGATTCCTATCAATCGTTCAGAATAGTAGGTACAGACAGCAATTACCTGAAGAAATACAACTGCCGGTTTAGGGAAGGTCAAATCTTTACTACTACCATGGAAGCTGTCATTGGCAGTCAGGTGGCAACACATACAGGGCTAAAAACCGGAGATTCTTTTGTGGGGATGCATGGACTAGGGAATACAGGTCATGCTCATGCTGAATTTAAATATAAAGTAACCGGGATCATGGCAGAAAATAATAGTGTGGTAGACAACCTGATCCTGACAAATATTGCTTCCGTCTGGAAAATTCATGAACACCATGATGACGATCACAACCATGTCGAAAAACAGATTACAGCTTTATTGATAAAATACAGAAGTCCGCTTGCCATGATTTCACTGCCACGCATGGTAAATGAAACAACGCCCATGCAGGCAGCTATTCCACAGCTGGAAATAAAACGCTTGTTTACCCTTATGGGCATTGGTATTAAAACATTACAAATCATCGCACTTGCGATTGTATTGCTATCAGGTATCAGTGTTTTCATTGCCCTTTATTCCAGGCTGAAAGAGCGTAAGTACGAACTAGCCCTTGCCCGGGCTATGGGTAGCAGTCGTTGGCTTATTAGCTGGTTCCTATTGTGTGAGGGACTAATCATGGTTATTATCGGATTTGTCACAGGTATTATGTTAAGCCGTTCCGGCTTATGGATGTTAAATAAATATGCCGGGCCAAAGTACCATATTAATGTATTTACAACGACGGTATTACCTGAAGAATGGTACCTGCTGCTGGCAACTATCCTGCTGGGAATTGTAGCGGCTGCATTACCAACAGTAAAAGCATTTCAACTGAACATTTCAAAAACCCTTGCCCATGAATAAAATGTTGCTAACAATACTGCTTACCATCCATCCAGTTGCAGAGCAGGAAAAGCCACTAAAGGCAAGCTGGTTCACACTGCTGAATATTAAATATGAAGAGAAATATCTGAATGACATAAAAGGGTATATGCTCTTTCCAAAATTCCCCCAGAATGTAAAAAATCTGGATGGGAAACTGGTGGAAATCACAGGCTTTGTCATACCAGTAGATAAAACCGGGGCATCACTTGCACTATCCGCCAACCCATATGCCAGCTGTTACTTCTGTGGCGGTGGCAGCCCCGCATCTATCATTACCGTAAAACTTAAAAAAAGGAATACCGGTTATGACATAGATGACTACAAAAAATTTAGAGGCAAGCTAAGATTGAATGCCACTGACATCAATGAATTTTATTACGTTTTAGAATTATCAGAGGAGGTAAATTAATTTATGAAACAAATACAGCCTAAACCGGTCACAATTATCACAGGATTTTTAGGTGCAGGAAAGACCACCTTTCTAAACGAATTGCTCATAGCTGAGAAAAGAGGTAAATACGCTATCATTGAAAACGAATTCGGAAAGGAATCCATAGATGGAGAACTAGTGATGGATATATCAGATAATATCTTCGAGATGAGCAGCGGCTGCCTATGCTGCAATCTTAATGAAGATCTTGTGGCTCTCTTAATTGATCTTTCTAATAAAGCCTCCGCTTTTGAAGAACTGATCATTGAGACCACAGGAATAGCCGATCCCTCTTCTGTAGCCCTACCATTTCTAATTGATCCCGTCGTAACCCGTTACTACCAGTTGCAACGGGTGATCTGCCTGGTAGACGCAAGAAATATTTCATACGAACTGGCTACTACCGAAGAAGCCCGGAAACAAATCAGCTTCAGTGATATCCTGCTTATTTCAAAAACAGACCTGGTGTCTGACGAAGAACTGGCAGGTATACATAACTTACTAAAGGAAATAAATCCATTTGCAATCATATTATCCGGAACAAAAGATCATTTTCCTCACAAGGAAATGATGGATTATATTAGGAAACAAAATGAACATTATAACGGGCAGGAAACCAAGACAGAAAAACATCACCATAGTTTATCCTCACTTACGTTGACTTTTGACAAGCCTTTTGACATTCCTAAACTACAGCATACAATGATGGTATTCATGGCAGTACAGGCCAAAGATATTTATCGTGTAAAAGGAATTGTTTACGGGTTTGGCGAAAATGAAAAATATATCTTACAGTCGGTGGCAGAGTACCTGGCCATGGCCCCCGGTAATCAATGGCAGGAAGGAGAAATCAGAAGAAGTAAAATAGTATTTATCGGGAAAAATCTTAAAATGAAAGGATTTGAACAATTGCTGTCTCACGCACTCTACTAGCAACAGTTCTGACAAAGGCCCTTCACCCTATAAAATACCTGTCTTACGATATTTCCATCCTGTATTGTATTGGGAATCAGTACACCAGCATCGGAAACGGTAATAGTCCTGCATTTTTCGCACTGAAAATGCAGGATACTACTATTATGCAAAGCGATACAATATTGCAGACTTCTGCCACACAAAGGGGAAATACAAAGTACCCTCCGCTCTACAAACAGCTGCAAAGTCCGGTAAATAATAGACCGGCTCATTTTATTTTTCAATGAACAGTTTATTTCCTTATTAGTCATTGAATATCCATTCCTCAGGATAATTTCGAGGATAGCCTTTCTTGTTGGAGTAACCTTTAAGCCACCATCCGACAGGAGCATTTCAGCTAAAGTCGTATTTTTATTCCTCGCCATAATTGCATCAAAGATGCAATTTACTGTTTTTTTTTAAATACGCTGTTCCTTGAATATCAAAATCGGCCCCGAAGGTGTCTTTAATAAATCATTAATAAATTGGAGTGGATCAATCTTTCTCTCATGAGCTATTTCAATTCAATCTATAACTAATCTGGTTAAATCAGACAACTTTCTGTTTAACGTATGGAAATCTAATATTCAGCAGGAAGTTTATTGGAGATTCTATTGTACATTCTATTTCAACCTTACCTATATTACTAATAACCGTTTTATCCAAGAGGTACTCACCTGGATAAAACGGAACTTAACACTTATATACTCCTCTACTATCAAATCACCGCTACCACTTAGGTCATCAATACAGATAACTACATTATCGGGATCTTTTAATAGCAACTTAATTAAATCCTTACCTATAAAGCCGTATCCCCCGGTTACCAGAATTTTCATCAGTCATATATTTTACATCCCCTTACCATTTGACAGGTCGTTGTTTCGAATGGTCGTTTTACTCTTTTTAATATTACCCGTCATCTTACCAAAATTGTAATTTACGGTCAACATTACAAGCCGGTAATAAACCCTGTTGTTGGATGTCTGATAAAAATTAGTGCCGGTAGTATATGTACGGCTGTGTCTATATTTATTAAATGGATTATTGATGCCAGCATCAATAGTTAGCTTACCATGCAATAAATCCTTGCTCAATCCAAATGAGGTAGCCAGCAATCCATTTGATGTACCCTGGAATCCTGTAGGATTTTTACTGAGCAGATTCCCATCAGCCCTTGCACGCCATCTATGCTTGAAACTATAAGACAGCGTAAGGTTAACTGCATAAGTTAGCAGTTCATTCTTTATGATAGTACCATTCTCCAGCCCATCAATCCAAAAATAAATAACATCCCCATTTACACTCGTACTAAAATGCCCGGTAACATTGTAAGCCGCATATACAAATGCACTCAACCCTTTTATATTACCGGTATTTGCAAAAGTACTGGTGGTAATATTTGTCAATGAATCGTAGGTAGTGATTGGGAGATCAACTTTCCGCAGCCAGGTGTAATCTGCCCCGCCTGTAAAGTTAATCTTCCCGGGGATGTTGTAACCCACAGACACGGAATTGACTATAACTGGTTTTAACCCGGGATTGCCGGTGAAAACAAAACCAGGGTCCTGACGATCCACAAATGGATTTAGTCGGTTCATACCCGGACGTTTCATTCGCTGGGTAAAGCCCACATTCAGACTATGGTTATTTTTAAATCCTTTATTAATACTTACATTCGGAAAGAAGCTGACATAATCCTGCTTTACCTTTTTTGTACCCCCAAGGAAATTCGCATCTATGTTCGTTTTCTCCACTCTAAATCCTCCCTGGAAGTTCCAGCTCTTCACATTATAAATGTAAGAATTGTAAGCTGCGAGTACCGTCTGATTGTAGTTGAACAGGTCTGACAGATCTGCTTGCAACTCAAATCCCTTGCTGGATTCATCATACGCATAGTATTTATATTCGCTTTTGTTATCCCTGAAGATCCCTTTCACACCCGATTCTATTGTTAGGTTGTTCTTTGGATATACATAATCGACCTGTGCTGTATGCTCCCTTGTTTGCTGATCATTCTTCTGCATATAATCGGCCATATTGAAGTTAAGCGTGTCACTTATATCTCCGCTATTTTCCGGATAACCGCTGGCGGTACTGTACTTGTAAGAAAAGGTCAACCTGCTACCTTCGTTTTTTCTACCACTGATCTGATAGTCAATACCAGCGTCCATCCCATTACTGGAATTATTTACAGAATTGGCCAGGTTATATTCCTGTGAAGGAGCACCTCCAGTCGTTTGTCTTGATTCAAAATACTTATTATTCTCCTGGTGATTACCATTGATATTAAATTTACCAGTCACCAGTTTCACACTATCAATTTCGTAGCTCAATTCAACTCCTACGTAACCAGTCCGGCCATTCCCCTTTTCTTTGCTGCTTTGTGTCAGAATCGTAGGCGTTTCTACCAGTGTGGTCCTCTCTGTTACATTATCTGTTATAGGGTTATTAAAAAAGTTGCCACCCATAAAAGTTGAAAAGCCAAATTTATCCTTCTTCAGGGTAAACGATCCTCCAGCACCAGGCCCCCCTACAGGTCCTTTATCTGAAATACTGATAGTTCCCTTGTATTCATCTTTCACTTTAGGTATAGTGACAATATTAATTATACCACCGGCACCTTCCGCATCAAAACGTGCCGGAGGGATTGTATATACATCGATACGTGCAATGGAGGAAGCAGGCATCGTCTTCAATATATTCTTCAGATCATGCTCAAACATACCTGAAGACTTTCCATTGATCAATACCTTGAAATCAGAATTACCTTTCAACGTGATATTTTCATTCGCATCCAGCGAGAGATAAGGGATCTTCCTTACCATCATTAGCACGTTGCTGGATTTACTGTCAGGATCCGCCTGCATATCGTAGGAGATCATGCCCGATTTTTGTTTCACAATCGGCTTGTCTGCTATGATACCCACTTCTTTCAACTGCACATGCTGCGGTTCCAAATAAACAGTATCCATCACTACCTCTGCTACACTGCTATCTTTAAACTGGAAGTCAACAGACTTCGCCTGGTAGTTCATGGCAGAGAATGTAACCGCATAATTACCTGTTTTATTTATACCATTAATCAGGAATTTTCCATCAGGCCCAGATACACCTACTTTTACCACTGTGCCATCTGCCTGCTTTACTCTTACAGCAACAAATGCAGCACCGGCGTGATTATTTGCATCCACGACTATTCCCTTTACAACACCCTGCCCTGGCGTATTCTGCGCTAGCATTGTTGTACATGGTAGTAATAAAAAAATTAATAAACCAATCTGATTAACTAATTTTTGTTTCATATGGGCAATAATAAGGGTCTGGGGCAGGCAATGACCCGCATAACTGTTTTTTAAAAAAACAGGTCTACAATAAAATGATTATGGACAGGCTAAAAACCTGGAAAGAGTTGGGGTTTTCGCAAAAAGCTTGAATGTGAAAAATATTAAGATTACTTCCTTTTTCTGGTAAGTAGATGGTAAATCACTAAACTGATCCCACTAAATAAAAATATCATTGAAATATAACTGGTGTTTCTCTCCACACCATTCATCTTTAAAATTCCACCGGCCACTGTACCTATTGCTATCCCAATTGCCATCATGCCGTATTTCAGGGGTTGTTCCTCCTTTTGAAAAGATTTCGGATCTACTCCCCTTTCCAACATAGTAATACGTTCCCGGTGGCGGGAAACAAGGTATATGTAAGCTATTCCGAATATTGCGGCAAAGGCTGCTATAGAAACGAGGCAATCTCTTGTAATTTCGTCCATCTTTTACTAGTTTTACTTCGCAAGTAAGAGTCGATTCAGTGAACATGGGTTACAAGATTTAAAGGTTTTTTAAAAAATTCTTCATCTCACCAACCATACAACCATTACAATCAATTGATATTCTATTATTTACACAAAGAATGAACTTAAAAAATATTTTAAGGACAATTTTTGTAACCACTGATGGGAAACTACTCTCTTATAAGAAAACCGCTATATCTGCATGACTCATATAGAAGAGCAGGAATATATCCGGAGAATACAAGATGGCGATTCTAAGGCATATGCTTTTCTCGTAGATAAGTACAAAAATATGGCTTATACCATTTCTCTAAAAATGATCCAGGATCCTGCCGAGGCAGAAGATGCCGCCCAGGAAAGCTTCATAAAAGCTTATGAAGCCATCAGATCGTTCAAGGGAGGTGCCAAATTCTCCACCTGGCTTTATACAATTGTATATAGAACCTGTTTAGCCCACATCAAACAAAGAAAAGCAATACCGGTTAGCAAACAGCCTCCTGATGAATATTACAACCGATTTGACGATCAGCCGCATAAACTGGAAAAAATGCAACAGGAGGAAAAATCAAAATACATTAACAGGGCAATTAATGAACTTCCAGCCAATGAAGCTATATTGATCACACTGTATTATATGAACGAAAACTCCATCAAAGAGATTAATGAAATTACCGGGCAGTCAACAGCCAATATCAAAGTACAGTTATTCCGTGCCAGGAAAAAACTAGAACAAAAATTATCCGGTTTAATTTAATCTACGCTTTATGAACAAAGAAGAACAGTTAAAACGACTCATACAATCCATCGGGCCTGATCAACCAGGTTCTGATTTTACAATAAAGGTAACGAAAGGTATTCAGGAGCTGGCCGCAGATACGGATCCTCTCCTCCACCTGCTTCATAACCTTCCAACGGAGAAAGTTACCCTGCGTTTTACAGAAAAAACAATGGATAGTCTTCTTCAAAAGAAAATACAACCCATTATCAGCAAAAAAATCTGGTGGGCCATCGCCGCATGCCTCACTGGTGTAATCTTTTTCGCTATCATTCATGATAGAACCAATCACTACTCTCTTAAAAAAACCAGCCACATCAGCGAAACTTATGTCACTTTGTTCAATAACATACAAAGTGGATACTTTATTCTTTTACCCATACTTTTCGCCATCTTTATGTTCCTGGTCATCGACTTCCTGATAGGCCGTTCCAGGAACAGATTATTTCACCCCAGCCACCGACAAGCTGGCGGATGATGAATGTGCAGGATAGAATGCTGCTGGCATAAACCTGTCTGTCAGGTGCTTATATAATGAATTAGCAATCAGAGTAGGAGTCATTCAGGTGATTGTCCAGGGGATGCATATACTGCTGAAATCAATAAATACAAATAAAAAAGGATCGCAATAGTGCGATCCTTTAACCAGAGGTATCGAGCGGATTCGAACCGCTGTAGGAGCTTTTGCAGAGCTCAGCCTAGCCGCTCGGCCACGATACCTTTTTTTTTGTGCCCATCGAATATTGGGATTGCAAAAGTAGCAAATTCCTGATATTTGCCAAATATTTTTCAAACTTAATATATTTTTTTCATGGAAAATAATAGAATTGCCGAATCAGAACTGATCCTCAATAGCCGTGGAGCCGTGTATCATCTTGATGTGAGACCAGAGGAATTAGCCGATACCATCATCACCGTCGGCGACCCGGACAGGGTTGAAGTAGTAAGCAAACACTTTGACAAAATAGAGGTGAGCCGTCAGCACCGGGAGTTTGTTACCCATACCGGTTACATCGGTAAAAAAAGAATTTCTGTGGTATCTACAGGTATCGGTACCGATAATATCGATATCGTACTGAACGAACTGGATGCCCTCGTAAATATAGATTTTGCATCCAGAACGGTAAAAAGTGAGCTGACCGCCCTGAAAGTGATCCGGTTGGGTACCTCCGGATCCCTGCAGGCAAGTGTGCCCGTGGATAGCTTTGTGGTATCTTCTCATGGGCTGGGTTTGGATAACCTCCTGCCCTGGTACCTGTTTGAGAATACTGACGCAGAAAAGGGCCTTTTAGCCGCTTTTGGCAAACAAGTGGCCATACTGCCCGGAAGCGCCAATCCAACGCTTTTTAGCGCTTCTGAGGCCCTTGCATCTCAATTCAAAGATGGGTACCATGCCGGGATCACTATTACCTGCCCGGGATTTTATGCGCCACAGGGTCGTGCATTAAGAGGTAAACTCTCCCATCCTGACCTGCTGGACCAGCTGACAGCCTTTAAAGAAGGAGAATATTTCATTTCTAACTTCGAAATGGAAACATCCGGCATCTATGGAATGGGTAGAATCTTAGGACATGATTGCCTGTCTATCAGTGCAATCGTGGCAAACAGAGTGAAGAAGGAGTTTTCTAAAGATGGCGGTGCTGCTGTGGAAACGTTGATCCAAAAATCTTTGGGTATCATCGAAAAGTTATAAAAGAACCGTACCCAGGGGCAAACAATCCCTGGGTACAATTCAAACCCTAAGTACAATTCATATCATCGCTCCAACTACATAAATTTTGCATTTATGTAGTTAACTACGCAGATTTGTACATTTGTACCTGGCTCCTTTAGAGCAAATGAATATGCTCATTTTATAATTGAGCCAAATTAATTTTTTCTATATAAATTTCCTGTTGCCTGATATCTCTGCCTGAAGCGATGCAACATTGATATTCGTCATGTATGGTAATTTTTTTCAGATAGAATTTCTCCTTCTCAACAATGGTTTGATCGTGCAACACTTCAAAGGATTGTAATGGAATGAACAATCCCTTTCCATGCGCTTTGATCACCGCTTCTTTTTCCACCCAATATGTAAAAAAACTACTGATCTTATCTTCCGAATGATGTATTCTGTCAAATTCACCTTGCGTCATCTGTGACCTGAAGTCCATGTAATTTGTGGCAGGATCTGAATATTCTACATCAATACCCATAGGAAATTTATCAATACAACAAATTACCAGGTTACCAGCATGAGATATATTAAAACAGGTATCCTCATTTACCAAAAACGGCTTATGATCCGAAGTACGACCAATTTCAAATTCATGCAGATCGAAATAATGTTTCAATCCATATGTCAAAAGTACCCGTCCCAGCAAAGAAAGCTGGGCATCCTGCCATCTCCTGTATTTCTGTATCCTTGTATTCAACTCTTCATTGAACCTTCCGGCATACTTATTTAATAAATAGGAGTGCCTTTCCTCTTCTATGAAAGCATATAAAACTACCATGAGAAATCGAAATCAATATCTACAAAAATTTTTACCTGCAACTCAAAAGCTGTCGATACATCAGCTTCTTTAATTGCTTCTCCTGGTTGCTTATACACCCAGTCAATCAACAATGAAACCTTTTCCCAAATTACTGCCAACACTTCATGAGCAATGTGCTCACTATATTCCACTTCGCACTTCAACCTTTTGATTCAAAGAAATTGTATACTTTCAGAAATCCCGACTGCCTGGCATAATACCTTAACTAAACGCTCAATCGTTTGATGCTGAATTTACAATGGTTTTATGGGCTTTCTTCTATAAATATATTTATTTATTTGCAAAATCAGATCCTTCTGCTATTCAGCCATCACTCCATCTTCAAACTCCGCACCGGATCCATCAATGCCGCTTTCATCGCCTGCCCTCCCACCGTCACCATCGCCACCACCATCGCCAATATCCCTGACAACACAAACACCCATACATCAATATCTACCCTATAAGCAAACCCATTCAGCCACCTGTTCATCGTCCACCATGCCAACGGCAACGAAAGCAATGTCGCAATCAGCACCAACCTCATAAAGTTGCCAGATAGCAGCATGGTCACATTATAAACAGACGCACCCAACACCTTTCGTACTCCTACTTCTTTAATCCGCAATTGTGACGCATAAGCAGATACACCAAACAATCCCAAACAGGATACAAAGATCGCAAAGAAAGAAAATACCTTGAATAACTGCATCATCCGCTCCTCCGAAAAATACAACTGATTCAGCTTATCATCTACAAATGTATAAGTAAATACCGCCGCAGGCGACAACGTCCTTATTCTCGACTCCAAAAAACGTAACGTCTGCGCTGTTTGCCCAGGCCTTGTCTTTACGATCAGATAATTATTAATGAAAGGCTTATACGCTATCACCAACGGTTCTATTGCTGCATGTAGCGAAGCAAAGTTGAAATCCTTTATAATCCCCACTACATTACCAGTATCTCCATCCAGCACATAAGCTTTGCCTATAGGATCTTTAAATCCCAGGTTCTTCACAGCAGCTTCATTAAGAATAAACTCATGGTTTTTACTATCTGAAAAATCCCTGCCGGCTAATAATGGTATATTCAGTGTCGCCAGCAAAGTTTCATTTGCCCACATCGCACGGATTGAAGGTTGCTCTGCCTCCTTAGGCGCACTTAAAGGATAAAAAGTCTGTATCGAAAACCGCTCTCCCGGCAGCGTAGAAACCATTGCATAATTAGCGATACCGGAGTAATGCTGTACATCCTGCACCAATGCCCCTGCCTGTTCCCACATATTACCATACATAGTCATGGCTATTTGCTGTTCCTTATCAAAACCCAGTTGTTTATTGTGAAAAAGCTGCATCTGTCTGTACATCACCACTGCACTAAAAATCATGAACACAGAAATCGCAAATTGAAAAATGATCAACCCCTTCCTCACTGAATACACAGGCGAGGCGACATCACGTTTTCCCTTCAGGGCCGGCACTGGTTTAAAACCCGTTACAAACCACGCAGGATATGCACTGGCCAATAAACCTATCACCACCACCAACAGCAATATAATCCCCATATTAAAGAGCGTAAATAGCTGCTCAATACGCAGTTGCTTTCCACTTAAGTTGTTATAGAAAGGCAGGACAATAGCAAATAATAACACCGCCAATAAAGCAGCTGCCAGCGTCACAATAAATGATTCGCCAATAAACTGCCGCAGCAACTGTGCCCGTGAAGCCCCAATCACCTTCCGCAACCCAATTTCCTTCATCCGGTGAAATGCCTGCGCCGTGGAGATATTTATAAAGTTCACCGCCGCTATCAACAATATAAACAACGCAGCTATAGAAAAAATATAAACATAGGTAATACTGCCGTTAGGACTAAGCTCTTTCTCCATATTAGAGTACAGATGTATATCGGTAATAGGGAAGAGATGGAGCTTTCGGCCGGCCCGCACCTCCTGTTCCGTTTCGCCACCACCCATATAATACTGCACCATAAAATGGGGTAGTTTTGCATTTACACTACTTAGCGATTTACGATCGTTCAGCAATACATAGGTATAAAAAGCATTCCAGGTACGTCTTTCCAGCGAATGCTGGTCTATGTAATGGTGAATGGTGTTCATTGACAACAAATAGTCAAACCTTAAATGGGTAGGAAAAGCAGGTTTGCTTACCACCCCCGTTACCTTTAGCGGCAATTGCCCCACCTCATCCATGATCACTTTGCCTAGTGGATCTTCCTGACCAAAATACCTGTGCGCCATTTCTTCGGTGATCACGATAGCATCTGTTGCTGTAAGCGCAGTAGCTGCATCCCCTTCCACGAAGTGAAGGTCAAAAGTACTTGTAACACTGGCGTCTGCAAAGAAACCGCCTTTTTCCTCAAACCGCTTATTGTTTGCATAACTGAGGATCTGGCTGGGGTAAGGACGGTAAAAACGGGTAACCGTTTCTATCTCCGGAATATCCTCCGCCATCTGCAAACCGATGGTAGGCGCAGTAGCCGCCCACTGCCGGGTATCTTCTCCCAATCCCTCCATCGTTAACCTGAAAAGCCGGTCTGCTTTAGAATATCCTTTATCATAACGCAGCTCCTCCTTTACATGGAAAATGATCAACAAGGCACATAGTAAGCCCACTGCCAATCCTACGATGTTGATGACAGCGAAAAGCGTATTTTTCCGAAGATTGCGCCAGGCAATCCTGAGATAACTTGTAAGCATACCTGTTTTTTAATTTCGCCAATTACTGATTTACACCCCTATTAACTAAATAAGATGCCATTCTGTATCTAATCTGAAGGTCAGTTTATTAAAAGTAAGATATAATATAATGTGTCCGGTTTCGGTTAACTGAAATGTTCGGATTTGAACATTAATTTTAAAATTTAACCCTCTCAAATAAGAATAAAGTTGCTTATTTGTAAAGCGGTAATGGTTTTTAACTAAATTACTGATATGATCATCATGCGCAAACACCACTTTTTACTCTCCTGCATCCTTGCTATCACGGCCTTCACGGATGGCTCACAACAACACCGGAACACCGAAGATGTCAATGACTATTTTGAGCAGATCCGTCATGATCCATCTTCACTGGCTGCATTTCTAACAGGCATGCCCAAAGGAGCAGATCTGCACCATCATTTCTCCGGGGCCATATTCGGGGAAACTTACTGGAACGTATTAACGGAAAGTAACGGCTGGATGCAACCCTATACCATAGAAGTAGACACCGCAGGCGCCCTGCACAAAGCCCCCTGGATACACTTTGCCACCCTAAGTACTGAATCCCGGTTTGACTCCCTCAAACAGGCATTTCTGCGCAAAGCATCCATCAAAGACTATGATGCCGCTGCCGGTCCCAGTGATCAGCACTTCTTCTCTACTTTTTCCAGATTTGGTGCAGTGGCAAGATATGATATGAAAACAGGCATGCAGGAGTTTAAACAACGCGCCCTCGCCGAAAATGTAACCTATATCGAAACTATGCTGGGTGCCCCGGACACCGCTATCCGCCTACCCGCAGGACAGGCATGGGAAAAATCATTGACCGGCGCCTCATTATCAGATAGTACCAACGTATTTAATATACTCAATCAGGTATATGCCGCACTGCTAAAAGCAGGTATCACCAATACTGCCAAAAAATTCTGTTACCACCAGGACCTGCTCCACCAGCAGGCCGCCATTGACGATAGCGTATTTATGCTACGTTATCAACTACATGGCAACCGGAACGAACAACCATTAACCGTATACCGAAAACTGCTGATCGCCTTTCAGGCCGCCAGCATGGACTCTCTGATTGTAGGCGTGAACCTGGTTTCTCCGGAGGATGGTGTGATATCCATGCGGGATTATAGTCTGCATATGCTCATGTTTGCTCACCTGCACCGACACTTTCCTCACATCAGGTATTCATTGCATGCCGGTGAGCTGGCTGCGGGAATGGTGCGTCCGGAACTACTCCGTTATCACATCTCCCAGGCTGTGCTAATAGCAGGTGCGCAACGCATTGGACATGGTGTAGACATCGCTCATGAAGCTGCGTCTATTCCACTGCTGGACGTAATGCGTGAGCGGAAAGTAGCGGTAGAAATCAACCTGAGCAGCAATGAATTTATCCTGCATGTAAAAAATGACCAACATCCTATACTGTTTTATCATTCACACAAAGTACCCATCGTCATCAGCACGGACGATGCAGGTGTACTACGCACTGACTTAACGGAGCAATATATTTTGCTGGCCAGCAGGTACCCTTCGCTACATTATAATGATATCAAAGCAATAGTAAGAAACAGCATTGTTTACAGCTTCTTACAACCGGATATAAAGGAGCGGAAACTCGGACAACTGGACAGCGCATTCATCCAATTTGAAAATAAGGTAATGCTTCATTAAGCATTACCTGACTCCTACAATAAAAATTCTGCCATCAAGGCTCCCCCCGGGTCAATCAACACACCATCCTTTTACAATTCCATCGTATTTCGTTCATTCAAATAAGATACCAGCCGGGAAATTCTCATATAAAAACTGTGAAAAGTATTCACCCATGAGGATCAGGAAAACGGCAACCTCTTCAGGAACCTGTTTATGTCACGCACCTTTTGTTTATATTCGTCCTAAGAATCAATATATATGAAACTAATGACCTTGTTGCTGGCAATGACCTTTGCCATTACAGCCCGTTCTCAAACCACCATCAATAATTACAAATACGTATTGGTGCCTGAGCGCTTTGATATCTTTAAAACGGAAAATCAGTATGGAATAAACATACTTACCAAATCATTGCTGGAAGGCATAGGATTCGAGACTTACATGGCCGATGATGCATTGCCTGCAGATATTGCCAACAATAAATGTAATGCACTGAAAGCAGACCTTATAGAAAAGAAGAAATTCTTAGCCACCGGCATCACCCTGATATTAAAAGATTGTCAGGGCAATATTGTTTATAAAAGTGAAGAAGGCAAAAGTAGGGAGAAAGAATGGCTGGCCGCCTATATGGAAGCAGTAAGAAATGCCTTTGTATCGCTGAATAATGCAAAATATAAATATGATAGCACCGCAGCACCAATAGCGGCCAGTACAGTACCTGCACCAACAGCTACTACTGCTACCACTGCTCCCGTGCTCACTGCCGCCACACCTGCTACCCTCGCTGAAAATAAAGACGTATTATACGCGCAGGCTAACGCCAACGGTTACCAATTAATCGATACCTCTCCTAAAAAAATTATGACCTTACTCAAAACCTCACAACCGGATAATTTTATTGCCGATGATGGTGTAGCAAAAGGAATTGTATTTAGAAAAAACGGGGAATGGTTTTTCGAATATTATAAAGATGACAAGCTCGTTTCACAGAAACTGAATATTAAATTCTAATGGAGAGGCAGGCCAAAATGACGTGCACCCAAAAGTTTAGACACTTTAGATTTTAATTAAGCGGCTTGAGTTCGGTAGTTGACAGGACTCAAGCCGTTTAGTTTTAATTTGATTCTGTCATTATTATAATAGTCTATAAA
>Ga0316604_10001233_pt1 | contig 23657 bp, 20 predicted proteins | sample OWC_soil_day20_C_FD_207650 | JGI IMG/M metagenome (GOLD analysis project Ga0316604, IMG submission 207650) | Wetland soil microbial communities from Old Woman Creek delta, Ohio, United States - OWC_soil_day20_CT | ecosystem: Environmental > Terrestrial > Soil > Wetlands | place: USA: Ohio...
AAACACATTGGATTTCGATTTCGATACGCGGCGCGCCATGGTCATGGCTTCGGCGGCGGCGGTGGCTTCGTCCAGCAGCGAAGCGTTGGCAAGGCTCAGCCCGGTCAGATCGCAGACCATCTGCTGCCAGTTCAGGAGTGCTTCGAGACGACCCTGGGCGATCTCGGCCTGATAAGGCGTGTAGGCCGTGTACCAGCCCGGATTCTCCAGCACATTGCGCAGGATGACGGCGGGCGTGAGTGTGTCGTAGTAGCCCATGCCGATCAGCGAACGCTTGATCTGGTTCTTGCCTGCGATGGTTTTCAGCTCGGCCAGCGCAACGTGTTCCGGTTTCGGTGCGGCGATGGGCAGCGGTTTTTCCAGACGGATCGCAGCGGGTACGGTCTCGTCGATCAGGCCTGCCAGGCTGGAGGCACCGATGGCTTTGAGCATGACGGCAATTTCGGATTCATTCGAGCCGATGTGGCGCTCGATGAAGGCGTCGTGAGCTTCGAGTTGGGTGAGCGTCTGGATCTGTTGGGACATGGTCATCTCGGTAGATGGTTTTGGGGAGTAGGGGGTCAATCGCCCGAAAGACATTGCGCCGGATTGGCGCTATTGACATGCGGCGCAATGCGTTGTACTTCGATTTCGCCCTACATTTTTCGCTTGAATCGAATGATGACAAACACCAGCCACACTCCAATCAGCAAGGCGGTCAGCCATTTGCCGCGTGTCAGCACGAGCATGGCGAGGCACATGCCCGCTGCAACGATGGCGTACTTCAGCAGCTCGTTGAGTGGATCGCGATCAGGTTTGGGCATGGGGTTTGGTTTCATGGATCAACTGCAGTTGATGATTTCCTTTGGTTATCACAAGACGCAAAACCAACCCCTCCCGACCTCCCCTTGACAGGGGAGGCGCAACCCATTCGGGCCGAAGCGAACTCCCGCCCCTGTCAAGGGGAGGGCTGGGGAAGGGTTTCGCGTCCCCTGCAGTAAAACATCAGTCGTCAATTGCCTTGGCATACGCCGCGGCGTCGAGCAGCGCATCGATGTCATCGAGGTTTGCCGGCTTGATCTTGAATAGCCAGGCGCCGTAGGGGTCGGAGTTCACGCTGTCCGGCGCATCGACAACGGCGGTGTTGGCTTCGATGATTTCGCCGGCAACCGGGGCGTAGATGTCAGAAGCCGCCTTGACGGATTCGACCACGGCGACTTCCTCGCCAGCCTTGGCAATGCGGCCGATTTCCGGCAGCTCGATGAACACGATGTCGCCAAGGGCTTCCTGGGCGTGATCAGTGATGCCGATGGTCAGGGTGTTGTCCGGTTCCTTGCGGAGCCATTCGTGGGATTCGGTGTAACGCAGATTGGTCGGGATGCTCATGTCTTACTCCTTGGGTGGATCTTGTGTGGGAATGTAGTGAATCAGTTTGCGGCCTGAATCAGAATCTTGCCTTTGCGCACGAAGGATATCTTCGTGACCTTGGCTTTGAGGCGCTTGCCGCGCACATCGACTTCGACCGTGTCGCCCAGCGCCACTCCGACCGGCACGCGGGCGAAGGCAATCGAGGCGTTCATGCTCGGTGCGAAGCTGCCGCTGGTGGTTTCTCCCGCTCCGTGTGCGGTAAACACCGGCATGTGGCTGCGCAAGACACCACGCTCTTCGAGTAGCAGGCCGACAAGTTGCCGGGTCGGCGGATGGGCTTCGAGCGCGGCACGGCCGATGAAGTCGCGTCCGGCAGAGAAATCCACGGTCCAGGTCAGGCCGGATTCCAGCGGGCCGATGTGCTCGTCCATGTCCAGCCCGTAGAGGTTCATGCCGGCCTCCAGGCGCAGCGTGTCGCGTGCACCCAGGCCGATCGGCGCGATGCTCTGGGCGGCCAGTGCGTTCCAGATTTCGAGGGCGCGTCCGGCCGGGAAGATCAGCTCGAAACCGGCTTCGCCGGTGTAGCCGGTGCTGCAGATCATGACTTCGCCGAAGCGCGCGGCCTGGAAGTATTTCAGATGCTTTGATGCTTCCTCGGAGCCGGGCAGGGCGGCCCACACCTTGGCCTGGGCGTTGGGCCCTTGCACGGCGATGATGGCCAGATCGCGGCGCGGGTTGATCGTCACATTGCCGCCGCCGGGTAGCTTGCTCGCCTGCTCGCGCATCCAGGCGACATCCTTGTCGGCGGTGCCGGCATTCACGACGATGCGATAGTCGTCAGCTGCGAAGAAATACACGATCAGATCGTCGAGGATGCCGCCGTCTTCCTTGAGCATGCAGGAGTAAAGCGCCTTGCCGGGCTCGGTGAGCTTGGCGACGTTGTTCGCCAGCAGCTTCTGCAGGAAGGCTTGGGCGCCCGCTCCGCTGATGTCGATCGGCAGCATGTGCGAGACGTCGAACATGCCGGCGTCCGCGCGGACCTGCTTGTGCTCTTCCAGTTGCGAGCCGTAATGGATGGGCATGTCCCAGCCAGCGAAGTCGACGATCTTGGCGCCGGCGGCAAGGTGTGCGGGGTAGAGCGGAGTCTGCTTGGCCATAATTCTCTCAGGGGCAAATGAAAAAGGGCCGAGTGCACGGTGTGCAATCAGCCCCCATCTGTCCTTGATACCTGAGAGATTGGAAAGCCGTGCTTTCCGTGCCCCTTCGGTGGATGCCTCGCGGCATCACTCTCCAGATTTGCAGTTTTCGTTCGGTCCTTCTGCCTGAGCGTTCCCGGGGGGTTGCGCCTTCGGCGGTCTTTGCAGACTCTCTCCCGAACAGTGGGGCGAATTTACCGGACGAAGCGGGTTCGCTGCAAGCGTTTGTTATCATGGCCCATCCATCCTCCATTCCGGATCGCCTGTGAACGCTGATCTGCACTGTCATTCCACGATTTCAGACGGCCTGCTTGCCCCGCGCGAAGTGGTGCGCCGGGCGTACGCCAACGGGGTCGAATTGCTGGCCCTGACCGATCATGACGAGATCAGTGGTCTGGTCGAGGCGCGTGCCGAGGCAGTGGCGTGTGGCCTGCGCTTCGTGAATGGTGTCGAGGTGTCGGTCTCCTGGGGCGACCAGACTGTGCACATCGTCGGGCTCGGCTTTGATGCGACCGATCCTGCTTTGCTGGCCGGCCTGCAGCAAGTCCGCAGCGGCCGTGACGAACGCGCCCGGTGCATGAGCGAGGGCTTGGCGGCCATCGGCATCCGCGGTGTGCTGGAAGGTGCGCAGCGCTATGTCGGCAATCCGGCCTTGGTGAGCCGGGCGCACTTTGCCCGCTATCTGGTCGAGATCGGCATTGCTCGCGACATGCCCAATGTCTTTGAACACTATCTGGTGCGTGGCAAGCCGGGTTTTGTGGAGCATGAGTGGGCCAGTCTGGAAGACGCACTGGGCTGGATTCACGGTGCCGGTGGCCTGGCGGTGATCGCGCATCCCGGACGCACGCGTCTTGCCAAGAGCGAGATGCCCAAACTTTTCGAGCGTTTCAAAGCGCTCGGCGGCGAGGCGATCGAGGTTGTCTCGGGGTCGCAATCAGGGCCGGATGCGCTGGAATACGCGCGTGTGGCGCGGCGCTATGGCTTCCTGGCCTCGCGTGCCTCGGATTTCCATGGCCCTGGCGAAAGCCCTGTCGATCTTGGCCGTGCCGAGATCCTGCCGCCGGATTTGACGCCGGTCTGGGAGCGTTTGGTGTAAGGTTTCGCCTTCTTTTTGTCCTGCCGGGCCTTGATCCGGTGTGACAAATGTTCAAATCCGTTCGCTCCGGGCGCGCCGAAGACGTGTATTGAGGGGGATTCTCCCGTACAGCGCGTCGCGTGCCGTCTGGCACGAACGGTTTTTCTCAGGTTGCCCTCATGGCCCAGCTATTCGAAATTCATCCAGTACAACCGCAAGTCCGTTTGATCCATCAGGCTGTAGATATCCTGCGCAAGGGCGGATTGATTGCCGTGCCGACTGATTGTGCGTATTCGCTGGTCGGTTTGACCGGTGATGCCGCCGTGCTGGACCGCATCAGGCGGATTCGTGGCGTCGATGAGCGTCATCACTTCACCTTGATGTGCCGCGACTTGTCGGAAATCGCCACCTATGCGCGGGTCGACAATGCGCAATATCGACTGCTCAAAGCTACAACGCCAGGCCCTTACACCTTCATTCTTGAGGCTACCAAGGAACTTCCGCGCCGCGTACTGCATCCCAAACGCAAGACCATCGGTTTGCGCGTGCCGGATCATGTCGTGATCAGCGCACTCTTGGCCGAGCTGGGGGAACCCCTCCTGTCTTCGACGCTTCTGATGCCGGGAGAAGAAGATCCGCTGAACGACGCGGAAGAGATCTGTGCGCGGCTGGACAAGCAGCTGGAGCTGGTCATCGATGTCGGCTCCTGCGGTCTGGAGGCCACGACGGTGGTGGATCTGACTTCAGGTGCGCCCGAGCTGTTGCGCGAAGGCAAGGGCGAACTGGGCCCTCTGGGTTTGTAACATAGGCGGCATATGGAAAAACTGATCCTCGACATTGTTCTCTGGGCTGTTCCCGTCGTGCTGGCAATCACGCTGCACGAAGCCGCGCACGGCTATGTCGCACGCATGTTTGGCGATCCGACTGCGCATCTCATGGGGCGCATCACGCTCAATCCGCTCAAACACATCGATCCGGTCGGCACTTTGCTGATTCCGGGTGGCATTGTGCTGATGAATGCTATGACCGGTGCGAGTTTTCCGCCCTTTGGCTGGGCCAAGCCGGTACCGGTCGATTTCGGCCGGCTGCGCAAGCCGAAAGCGGATATGTTGTGGGTGGCGGTGGCCGGGCCCGCAACGAATCTCTTGCAAGCTATCGTGTGGGCCGTGTTGATCGGATTTTTGATCCGCATGCAGGGCTCTCCGGATTTGTTCTGGTTTGATCTGGCCAAGCGCGGCATGCTGGTCAACGTTGGCCTGATGCTGATCAATCTGGTGCCGATCCCGCCGCTGGATGGCGGGCGTATTGCGGTAAGCCTGCTGCCCATGCGCCAGGCGATTGCCTGGTCGCGCATCGAGCCGTATGGGTTCTACATCCTGATCGGTCTGTTGTATTTCGGCGTGCTTGATTACGTGCTGCAGTATGTTGCCCGGCCGATTCTTCAGTTTTTGATGCTTTTTACTGGGGTGTGATCATGTTTCAGCAACGTGGTTTCTCCAGCGCGCGGTGCCTTTTGTGGGGGCAAGTATTGCCACATGAGCAGACTGGAGATGGCCGTCATCGTGCCTGCGCCGTGGCGGCAGAGGCTGCGCGTAATGTCGGTGTGTTTATCCACTGAGGTTTGTGCGTGAATAATCAGCCGATGGAGACAAGTGCTGCTGTCGCGCCTGAGCTGGCGCTGCGCTATCACGTCAAGATCCATGGCGAGCCGATGCTGGCGCTGCCGACGGACCTGTATATTCCTCCGGATGCGCTGGAGGTGTTTCTCGATACCTTCGAAGGTCCGCTGGATTTGTTGCTGTACCTGATCCGCCGTGCAAATCTGAATGTGCTGGATATTCCGATGGCACCGCTGACTGCACAGTATCTGGTTTATGTCGAGGCTATGCGCGCCACGAATCTTGAACTGGCGGCAGATTATCTGGTGATGGCGGCAACCTTGCTGGACATCAAATCACGCTTGTTGCTGCCCAAGCCGCCGCGCGAGAAGACCGAGGACAGCGAGGAAGATCCTCGTGCCGAGCTGGTGCGCCGGTTGATGGAGTACGAGCGCATGAAGCGCAGCGCGCAGCTCATTAGTGCCATTCCGCGTGTGGAGCGCGATTTCGAATGGGTGGTGGTGCATGTCGCGGAGAAAACAGTTGAACGCTTGCCCGAGCTGAATCTGATGGATCTGCAAACGGCTTGGCTGGACATGCTGCGGCGGGCAAAATTGATCCAGCGGCATCGCGTTCAGCGTGATGAATTGTCCGTGCGTGAATACATGAGCCAGATCCTGCGGCGTTTGCAAGGCGCAGGGGACGTGCCGTTCGAGGCTTTGTTCGATGTCACGCTTGGCGTGCCGAGTCTGGTGGTCGGTTTTCTGGCCGTGCTGGAACTGGTGAAGGAAAGAATGGCGCTGGTGTCACAAAACGCCCCGATGGAAGCGATTTATGTCCGACTCAACGAATCCGAACCAAGCCACAGTGCAGCCTGAACAGACCTCCGATCCGGTGGAGCCGGGAGACGTGACCCCGGCTGTAACCGATGGGCTGCTGGCAGGCATCGATGTGGTGCTGGCCAAGCAGGTCATTGAAGCAGCACTGCTTTCGGCGACCGAACCGCTGACCGTAGTGACTTTGCGGCGGCTGTTCGAACCGGATATCGGTGCCGAGCTGATGAACCGCCTGCTGGCGGATTTGCAGGCTGACTGGGTCGGGCGTAGTGCGGAATTGCGGCGGCTGGCTGGCGGTTGGCGTTTCCATACCCGTGAAGCCTTGCAGCCTTATCTGGACCGCCTCAAGGAGACCCGTGCCCCGCGTTATTCGCGCGCAGTGCTGGAAACCTTGGCAATCATCGTGTATCGTCAGCCCGTTACCCGCGGAGATATCGAAGAAATTCGCGGAGTCACGGTCTCCAGTCAGATAGTTAAATTACTGGAAACCCGCGGTTGGATCGACACAATTGGTCACCGCGACACTCCGGGCCGTCCGGCCCTTTATGCCACCACGAAGCAATTCTTGGATGATCTCGGCCTGCGCAGCCTGACTGAGCTGCCGCCTTTGGCCGAGCTAGAAGGAGTATTAGATCTTGTCGACACCGCCCAAGCCGCGTCGTCCACGCCCGCAGAACAATCTGAACCGTCCGGCCACGCCGGGGGGGAACAAATCACGCCACAACCGTCCGACCGGGCGACGCCCGATGGCGGCGGCAGTGCCATCAGTACCTGACATCGATTTTGACTCGCCTGATTTCATCGAAGGCGAACACGATGGTCAGCTGGCTTTCCTGAGTGTGCTCGATAAACCCGCACGACCTGAACTGGAAGGCGGAGCACGGCGGGGTCGCTGGGGCGCGGCTCCCGATGAAATGGCCGGGCGCAAGGGCACAACGGTGATCGATGCACCAAACGAGCGGATCCAGAAGGTGCTGGCGCAAGCGGGGTATGCCTCGCGTCGGGAGCTCGAAGAATGGATCGTGGCAGGTCGCGTCAGCGTGAATGGCGAGCCTTCTTTCCTCGGGCAGAAAGTAGGGCCGGGGGATCGTGTCAAGGTCAATGGCAAGCTGGTGAATCTGCGTTTTGCTGCCGAGCAGAAGAAGCGTGGCGCACGCGTGCTGGTCTATCACAAGCCGGAAGGCGAGATCGTCTCGAAAGAGGATCCGGAAGGTCGCCCGAGCGTGTTTGACCGCTTGCCGGCGATCAACAAGGGACGCTGGATCGCGATAGGGCGTCTGGATTTCAATACCTCCGGCCTGTTGTTGTTTACCGACGATGGCGATCTGGCGAACCGCATGATGCATCCGCGCTACGAGATCGAGCGCGAGTACGCTGTGCGTTTGCTGGGGGAACTGACCGATGAGCAGAAGACTCAGCTGACCGAAGGTATCCAGCTGGATGATGGTCCTGCCAAGTTCGCGACTTTGCGTGATGAAGGCGGCGAAGGTGCCAATCATTGGTATCGCGTGACCCTGTCTGAAGGCCGGAATCGTGAAGTGCGGCGCATGTTCGAAAGCATCGGACTGACCGTCAGCCGCTTGATGCGCGTGCGCTATGGCAAAGTTGAGCTGCCTAGCCGTCTCAAACGCGGAATGTACGAAGAAATGTCTCCCGAGCTGGTGGCTGAGTTGACAGGGAAACCGCTTGAGCAGCGTCAACAACGGCCGGCAGACAAACGTCCGCCGAAAGGTCCGCGCAGCACGCGGCCACACGTCAAACAGGCCGGGCCGCGTCCGGAAGGTGTTGGGGCGGCTGGTGAAGGCGCCCGCGCCGAGGGTAATCGGCAGGGGCGTGGTCGAAACCGCAAGGATGGTGATCGTCCCCGTGTGCGTCAGGATGTTCCGCGCGTGGAGGGGGCGGGTGCTGGAGGTCCGCAGGTGGCGCAGGTAGATGGTGCGCCGCTTGAAGCAGGGGTAGAAAAACCGGCCGGTGCGCCGCGTCGTCGGCGTTCGCGTGGGCCACGGCGTAATAAGCCGGCGGCAACCGAAGTCGCGTAAGAAAATGATTTGTTGAGGCGGGAGTTTGTGTGGCCCGTCTGGCAAAGGCGCCGCAGACATGAACAACATGCTGCGGCGATTTACTGTGGCGCCCTGACGTGCTAGAATCGACTCGTTTTGTTGATTCCGGTCGGGGGTTGCCCCGTTTGGGTGGTCAAGATGGGCTTTGTGCCCATTTTTTATTTGTGGCGTGGGAATGGATCTAGTACGGATAGTGGAACAAACGCTCAGTGGAATGGGCTACGAACTGGTGGACATCGAAATGTCGCCCAAAGGGCGGCTGCTGCGCATTTTTATCGACGTCGAACGCGGCATCAATGTGGATGACTGTTCCCTGGTGAGCCGGCAACTGCAACGCGTCTTCGAAGTGGAGCAGTTCGATTACGACCGTCTCGAGATTTCCTCTCCGGGGCTGGATCGCCCGCTCAAAAAGGCCGCAGATTTTGAACGTTTCGCGGGCCAGCAAGCGCAGGTCCGGCTTCGTTTGCCGATTGGCAATCAACGTAATTTTGCAGGGGTTCTGGGAGGATTGCGCGAAGGCGCAGTGCTGCTGCAGACCGAAAAGGGTGAGGTCGCTTTGCCGCTGGATCAAGTGGAAAAAGCGCGCCTGGTTCCACAATTTTGATGAATTCGCTTTCAGGGGATTGAAACAATGAGCCGCGAAGTTTTGCTGCTTGTCGATGCATTGGCGCGTGAAAAGAACGTTGCCAAGGATATCGTCTTTACGGCGCTGGAAATGGCGCTGGCTTCTGCTACCAAGAAGCGGATTCACGATGAAGCTGACGTGCGCGTGTCGATTGACCGCGAAACGGGCGACTACGAGTCTTTCCGCCGCTGGCTGGTGATGCTGGATGCTGAAGTGGAAAATGATGAGGCCCAGATGGGGCTGATTGATGCCCGCGAACAGTTTCCGGATATTGAAATCGGTGAGTACGTGGAAGAGCCGCTGGAGCCGATCGATTTCGGTCGTATCGGCGCCCAGGCTGCCAAGCAGGTGATCCTGCAAAAGATTCGTGACGCCGAGCGTGAGCAGATTCTGAACGACTTCCTGGATCGCGGGGAACACTTGTGTACCGGCAGCATCAAGCGCATGGAACGTGGCAACGCCATCGTTGAAGTGGGGCGCCTGGAAGCCGTGTTGCCGCGTGACCAGCAGATTCCGAAAGAAAATCTGCGGGTGGGTGACCGGGTTCGTGCCTATCTGCTGCGTATTGATCGCGGCGCTCGTGGGCCGCAGTTGGTGTTGTCGCGTAGTGCGCCGGATTTCATCACCTATCTGTTCGAGCTCGAAGTGCCCGAGATGGAAGATGGCTTGCTGGAAATCAAGGCGGCTGCCCGGGACCCCGGTCTGCGTGCCAAGATTGCAGTCAAGGCTAATGATGCCCGCATCGATCCGATCGGCACGTGTGTCGGCTTGCGTGGTTCGCGCGTCACAGCCGTGCGGAATGAGCTTGGCGGTGAAAACGTGGATATCGTTTTGTGGTCGCCCGAGCCTGCACAGTTCGTCATCAATGCCTTGGCGCCTGCTGAGGTCAGCTCCATCGTGGTGGATGAAGAAACCCACAGCATGGATGTGGTGGTCGATGAGAGCAATCTGGCCATGGCGATTGGTCGTGGTGGTCAGAACGTCAAGCTGGCGTCTGAGCTGACCGGCTGGAACATCAACCTGATGACCGAAGCAGCGGCTGCGCAGAAGAGTGAAGAAGAGCAGGGGCGTTTGCGCGCGCTGTTCTGTGCGAAGCTTGACGTGGATGATGAAGTTGCTGACATTCTGATTGAAGAAGGTTTTTCTTCGCTGGAAGAAGTGGCGTATGTGCCGCTGGCAGAAATGCTTGAAATCGAAGCTTTCGACGAAGATACCGTCAATGAACTGCGTCAGCGGGCTCGCAATGTGCTTCTGACTGAAGCCATCGTGAGCGAAGAGCATCTCGAAGGGGTTACTGACGATTTGCTGGGTCTTGACGGGATGGACAAGGTACTGGCTTCCAAGCTGGCACAAGGTGGGGTGAAGACCCGTGATGATCTGGCCGATCTCGCGGTTGACGAACTGGTGGAACTCGGCGGTATCGATGAAGCCCGTGCCAAGGATCTGATCACCAAGGCGCGTGCGCACTGGTTCGAGTAAGTGGGGAGAAGCACACAATGGCGCAAATGAGCGTGGCGGAGTTTGCCACGGAACTGAAAATGCCTTCACCGGCTTTACTCGAACAATTCGAGAAGGCTGGTGTGGCGAAGTCCGGTCCAACCGATGTGGTCAGTGAGCAGGACAAGGCGCGTCTGCTTGAGTACCTTCGCAAGTCGCATGGTGATGCGACGGGCAAATCCAAGATTACCCTGACCCGGAAACAGACAACCGAAATCAAGGCTGCCGATGCGACGGGCAAAGCCCGTACGATCCAGGTTGAAGTGCGTAAAAAACGCACGTTCGTCAAACGCGATGGGTCCGAAGGCACCATGGAGTCTGGGGCCGACGAGCTTGAGGTTGTCGGGTCCGAGCCGGTGGCTGAAGTGGTTCCGGAAATCGTTGCGGCAGTTGTGCCAGAAGTGATCGTAGAGAAAGTCCCCGAGCCGCAGCCTGAACCTGAGCCTGCACCGGTTGTTGAACCAGAGCCCGAGCCTGCACCTGCACCGGTTATTGAAGTTGTGCCCGAACCGGTTGTTGAGGTCGCTCCCCCGGTTGTGCCGGCTCCTGTTGTCGAGGTGGCGCCGGTGGTACCAGCGGCGCCACGTGTCGAAACGGCACGCGAGCGTGAAGAACGCCGTCATCGTGAACTGCTGGAGCACCAGGCGGCTGAGAAACGCGCGAAAGAAGCACAGATCGCGGCACGCAAGCTGGCTGAGGAAATGGCTGTGCGTAAAGCGGCTGAAGCCAAGGCCAAGGCTGAAGCGAATGCGGCAGCGGCAGCCAGTGCTGCGGCGCAGGCCAAGGCTAAAGCCGACAGTGCACGCAAGGATGGCAACAACACCCTGCACAAACCGGCAAAGACGGCTGATGCACCGAGTAAGAAGCCGGCTCAGCCCGCACGTGGTCCCGGCTGGCAGGATGATGCTAAGAAGCGTGGCACGATCAAGACGCGTGGCGATTCGGCTGGTGGTGCCGGTGGCTGGCGTGGAGGTCCGCGTGGCGGGAGTCGTCATGGTGGGCGGAATGCCGGCGACAATGCCATGCAATTCCAGGCTCCGACCGAGCCGGTGGTGCGTGAAGTTCATGTGCCTGAAACCATTTCGGTTTCCGATCTGGCCCACAAGATGGCCGTGAAGGCGACGGAAGTCATCAAGAAGATGATGATGCTTGGACAGATGGTGACCATCAACCAGGTGCTGGATCAGGAAACCGCGATGATTGTTGTCGAGGAGCTGGGACACACTGCCGTTGCTGCCAAGCTGGATGATCCGGAAGCATTCCTGGTGGAAGGTGATGAAGCCAAAGATGTGAAGGTTGAGCCGCGTGCGCCTGTGGTGACCATCATGGGGCACGTTGATCACGGTAAGACTTCATTGTTGGACTATATCCGGCGTACCAAGGTTGCGGCAGGCGAGGCTGGCGGGATTACCCAGCACATTGGTGCCTATCACGTGAAAACACCGCGTGGCACGATTTGTTTCTTGGATACTCCGGGTCACGAAGCCTTTACGGCAATGCGTGCTCGTGGCGCCAAGGCGACCGATATCGTGATTCTGGTGGTGGCTGCGGACGATGGCGTGATGCCGCAAACCAAGGAAGCTATCCACCATGCCAAGGCTGCGGGTGTTCCTTTGGTCGTGGCGGTCAACAAGATCGACAAACCGGAAGCCAATCCTGAACGTGTCAAGCAGGAGTTGGTGGCTGAAGGCGTGGTGCCGGAAGAGTATGGTGGCGAATCGCCGTTCTGCCCGGTATCTGCGAAGACCGGTGTCGGGATCGATTCATTGCTTGAAAACATTCTCCTGCAGGCTGAAGTGCTGGAATTGACCGCTGCGATTGATGCGCCGGCCAAGGGTGTGATCATCGAGGCACGTCTGGACAAAGGCCGTGGCCCGGTGGCAACCATGCTGGTACAAAGCGGTACGCTGCGTCGCGGTGATGTGGTACTGGCTGGGGCTGCATTCGGTAAGGTCCGTGCCATGCTGGATGAAAATGGCAAGTCGATTGATTCGGCAGGCCCTTCGATTCCGGTTGAGATTCTTGGTCTGTCCGAAGTTCCGGCTGCGGGTGACGAAGTCATGGGGATGGCCGATGAGCGTCGTGCGCGTGAAATCGCCCTGTTCCGTCAAGGCAAGTACCGTGATGTGAAGCTCGCCAAGCAGCAGGCCGCCAAGCTTGAGACCTTGATGGAACAGATGAAGGATGGCGAAGTCAAATCGCTGCACCTGATCGTCAAGGCCGATGTGCAAGGTTCGCAAGAGGCCTTGGTGCAATCGCTGCAGAAGTTGTCGACAGACGAAGTACGGGTCAATGTCATTCACGGTGCAGTGGGCGGCATCAGCGAATCCGACGTCAATCTGGCGCAGGCTTCGCAGGCCGTCATCATCGGTTTCAACACGCGTGCCGATGCCAATTCGCGCAAGCTGGCCGAGAACTTCGGTGTGGATATCCGTTACTACAACATCATTTACGATGCGGTAGATGAGGTGAAATCGGCTCTGTCCGGCATGCTTGCTCCGGAAAAGCGCGAGCAGATCATCGGCTCGGTCGAGATTCGTCAGGTGATCGTGATTTCCAAGGTGGGTTCGATCGCCGGTTGTTACGTGCTCGATGGCGTTGTCAAACGCAATTCGCGTGTTCGCTTGCTGCGCAACAACATTGTGCAGTTTGATGGCGAGCTCGAATCACTCAAGCGCTTCAAGGACGATGTCAAGGAAGTCAAGACTGGCTACGAATGCGGTCTGTCCCTGAAGAACTACAACGATATTCAGGAAGGCGATCAACTGGAAGTCTACGAAATCCAGGAAATTGCCCGTACCCTGTAAGCGGTTTTACGCCGCAGGCTGTACGCAAGCGGGCCCTGCGGGGCCCGTTTGTATTGAAACAGGAGGCTCTCATGCCCAAGGAATTCTCACGCGGAGCCCGCGTGGCAGAACAGATCAAACGCGAGCTGGCCGAATTGATCCGGCTGGAAGTCAAAGACCCGCGCGTGGGCTTCATTTCTCTGACCGATGTTGAACTGACGCCAGACTATGCGCATGCCAAAGTTTTCTTCACCTCCATGTACGGAGATGAAGGCGTCGATGCTATTCTGATCGGGTTGAACCGGGCCAGTGGCTTCCTGCGCCGCGAGCTGCGCCGCCGGGTACGCATTCACACCACGCCTGAATTGCACTTCGTGTATGACCGTTCTGTCATTGAAGGCAGCCGCTTGTCCGCCCTGATCGACAAGGCGGTGGCTGACGATAAGGCGCAGCGTGGCGATGGTGACGCGCCAGACGCAGAGCAAGAATCCCAGGCATGACGCAAGCTCCGGTTCGCAAGCGCTGGCAGATCGTGGATGGCGTGTTGTTGCTTAACAAGCCTGGAGGTCTGAGTTCCAACGATGCTTTGCAGAAAGCCCGACGCCTGTTCTCCGCAGCAAAAGCTGGACACACGGGAACGCTGGACCCGATGGCAACCGGCCTCTTGCCGCTATGTTTCGGCGAGGCGACGAAGTTTTCCAATCGCTTGCTTGAGGCGGACAAAACCTACGCTGCGACACTGCGCCTGGGTATCAGGACCACGACCGGGGATGCCGAAGGCGAGGTGCTCGAAGAGCGCCCGGTCAATGTGGATGCCGCAGCGGTCCATGCCGCTTGCGCGGGGTTTCTGGGCGAAATCGAACAGATCCCACCGATGTATTCTGCACTCAAACATCAAGGCAAGGCTTTGTATGAGTATGCACGCCAAGGTGTCGAGATCGAACGGACTGCTCGCCGCGTGACGATTCATTCGCTGGAGGTCGCCCGGATTGCTGACGTTGAAGTTGATATTGTCGTGCGCTGCAGCAAAGGCACTTACATCCGGACCCTGGCTGAAGATATCGGTGCTGTACTAGGCTGTGGTGCGCATTTGAGTGCTTTGCGTCGAACCTCCATTGGAGCGCTAAATGTTGCCGATGCGCTGACACTGGAGCAGATTGCCCAGATAGATGAAAGCGAACGCCGCCCCTTGTTGGCTAGCCCTGACGCATTGCTTGCGCACCTGCCCGCATTGGAATTGAGTGCCGAAGCGCGGCGTGTGTTCCTGCATGGACAGACGGTTCGCGTTGCGGCACCACTTGGCGAGTTACGGGTGTATGGCCCGGACTTTCTGGGTCTGGGGGAAGGGCAGGAAGATGGCAGTCTCAAGCCAGTGCGGCTGATTGCCTTTCCGGCCATTTGAGTGATTGACACGCTGCTTGTAATGATTGACAAAACTCCCGTATAATCGCGGGCTTACCAAAAGCACAAACCTGAAGAGATACAAGAATGACTATTGCTACCGCACAAAAAGCACAGATCGTTGCTGATTTTCAGCGTGCTCAGGGTGACACCGGCTCTCCTGAAGTCCAGGTCGCTCTGCTGACCGCCCGCATCAACGGCCTGACCGAACACTTCAAGGCCAACGTCAAGGACCATCACTCCCGTCGTGGTTTGCTCATGATGGTGAGCCAGCGTCGCAAGCTGCTGGACTACTACAAGAGCAAGAATTTTCAAGGCTATCGTGCCCTGATCGAGCGTCTCGGCCTGCGCAAGTAATGCAGACGAGGGGTCGCTCGCACCGCGGGATTTTCCCGCGCTGAGACCAGCAAAGCCGGCGCCTGCCTGTGAGGCCTCGCCGGCTTTGTTTTTGTTTGAGTCCGGTTTTTACATCAGTCGTGTCTGTCTTGCCCGCTGCATGATGCAGTCGGGAAAACCGCTTCATGTGAAGCGCATCCAGAAAGGATAATTCCGTGCCTACCGCTATCAAGAAGAGCTTTCAGTACGGACAGCATACCGTGACCCTTGAGACCGGCGAGATTGCTCGCCAGGCTCACGGTGCTGTCCTCTGTACCATTGACGATACCGTGGTGCTTGCCACCGTTGTTGCCGCCAAGGATCCGAAGCCGGGTCAGGATTTCTTTCCGCTGACGGTCGATTACATGGAGAAGTTTTACGCTGCGGGTCGTATCCCGGGTGGCTTCTTCAAGCGTGAAGGTCGTCCGACCGAGAAGGAAACACTGACTTCGCGTCTGATTGATCGTCCGATTCGCCCGCTGTTCCCGGAAGGCTATTACAACGAAGTACAGGTCGTCGCGACAGTGTTGTCGCAAAACCCGGAAGTGGATGGCGACATCCCCGCCATGATCGCGGCTTCTGCTGCACTGGCCATCTCCGGTGTGCCTTTCAATGGCCCGATCGGTGCGGCACGTGTGGGTTACATCGATGGTCAGTACATCCTGAACCCGACGGTCACCCAGCTGGCCAGCAGCCAGATGAATCTGGTGGTCGCCGGGACGGAAGCCGGTGTGCTGATGGTGGAATCCGAAGCCGATCAGTTGTCCGAAGAAGTCATGCTGGGTGCGGTGGTATTCGGTCACCAGCAGATCCTGCTGGCGATCCAGGCCATCAATGAATTGGTGGAAGTGGCAGGCAAGCCGGAAGTCGAGTTCGTCGCTCCGGCCAAGAATGAAGCCCTGATTGCTCGCGTCAAGGAAATTGCCCAGGCTGATCTGGAAGCTGCTTTCGGCACCACCAGCAAGTCCGTGCGCAGCGGCCTGCTCAAGGATGTGACCAAGAAAGCGGTTGCCGCACTGGTAACCGGTGAAGAAGGTGCGCCGAAGGAAAACGATATCAAGAACGTGCTGTTCGAACTGGAATCCGCGATTGTCCGAAATCGCATTCTGGACGGTCAGCCGCGTATCGACGGTCGTGATACCCGCACCGTGCGTCCGATCACCATCCGTACTGGTGTGCTGCCGCGTGCTCACGGTTCGGCGCTGTTCACCCGTGGCGAAACCCAGGCGCTGGTTGTGACCACGCTGGGTACCGGTCGCGACGAACAGATCATTGATGCCATCGCGGGTGAGTACAAAGAGCGTTACATGCTCCATTACAACTTCCCCCCGTATTCCACGGGTGAAACCGGCCGTGTCGGTTCGCCGAAGCGTCGCGAAATCGGCCATGGCCGTCTCGCCAAACGTGCATTGGCTGCTGCATTGCCGGACGCCAAGGAATTCGGCTACACCATCCGTGTGGTGTCGGAAATCATGGAATCCAACGGTTCCTCCTCGATGGCTTCGGTCTGCGGTGGCTCACTGTCGCTGATGGACGCTGGTGTCCCCCTGAAGGCTGCGGTGGCAGGTATTGCCATGGGCCTGATCAAGGACGGTGGCCGTTTTGCCGTGCTGACCGACATCTTGGGTGACGAAGATCACCTTGGTGATATGGACTTCAAGGTGGCGGGTACCCGTAACGGTATCACCGCGTTGCAGATGGACCTGAAGATCGATTCGATCAGCCCGGCCATCATGAACAAGGCACTGGAACAAGCCAAAGAAGGCCGTCTGCATATTCTCGGCCTGATGGAAGAGAGCCTTGGTACGCCTCGTGTGGAACTCTCCGCCTTCGCGCCGCGCATGACCACCTTCAAGATCAATCCCGAGAAGATCCGTGACGTGATTGGTAAGGGTGGCGCCGTGATTCGTGCACTGACTGAAGAAACCGGTTGTGTCATCGACATTCAGGACGATGGCACCATCACTCTGTCTTCAAACGATCAAGCCAAGTCCGATGAAGCTCGTCGTCGCATCGATGCGATCACGGCTGAAGTCGAAATCGGCAAAGTCTATGAAGGTCCGGTGCTGCGTATTCTGGACTTCGGCGCAATCGTAAACATCATGCCGGGCCGTGACGGTCTGCTACACGTTTCGCAGATTGCCAAGGAGCGTGTCAACAACGTGTCTGACTACCTGAAAGAAGGTCAGGTTGTTCGCGTCAAGGTCCTCGAAACCGACGAACGTGGCAAGATCAAGCTGTCGATGAAAGCTTTGCTGGCAGAAGATGCGCCTGCCGTTGCTCCGGCCGCCGAGTAAGCTCGTCAGGCTTGAAACAGGAAAGGGCGCTCAGGCGCCCTTTTTTTTCGCCCTGACCCGTCCTGCCCTGAGTTGACACCTTTTCATGCCATGCAAGGGGAAGTCAGTTGGAATCAGAGAAGAAGAGGACATAGCGTGACTACACGCTGGTTTTTAATGACACCTAGAAATCCACCTCCTCTGGAGGTGGTCATCGCCTGATTGGCTTTGCCTGTCAGAGCACCTGCGCATGCAGGTTACTTTCGAGACGTTGTCCCCACAATGTTCTTGAAAGGAAACGAGCATGAGCAGGTTTGTACGGGCATCGCATGTGATCTGACATTGTCAATACCACGTGGTTTGGGTAAAGATCTATAACTAGCAAAGACCGCATTTGTCCTTGAAAATGAAAACGCCCGATGAGGTTCATCGGGCGTCTATTGTGGAGATCAACCAGAACGAAAATCTACGTTTACAGGTGTCGACCTAATTCAGGACGGGTCATCTTGGCGGGCACCTGTCAGCGTATGTGCCACAAGGAAATCCTTCACCGCCTGCACATTCACGTCCATGACTTCGACGCGCTGCGGCAGGGCTTCGATGTTCTGCATGCTTGCCGGGCGCCAAGGCTTCTCGCCCAGCGCTTCGATGATTGTTTCCTCGAACTTCGCGGGCAGGGCGGTTTCCAGCACGATAGTCGGGATGTCGGCGTCGCGATGCTCCAGAGCCACCTTCAGACCGTCGGCCGTGTGGGTGTCGATCATCAGGCCGTAGTCTTTGTAGACGCGGCGGATCGTGGCTAGCCGATCTGCGTGGCTGCTGGAGCCTGAGACGAAGCCGAACTCGTTCATGCGCGCCCAGTACGGCGTGGCGGAAAGATCGAAGTAGCCGCCAGAGTCGACCGCTTTCCACAGTTCAGCCACCACCTTCGGGTCGCGGCCGACTAGATCGAAGATGAAACGCTCAAAGTTCGAGGCCTTGGAGATGTCCATCGACGGGCTGCTCGTGACCTTCACGTCGGCGGTCTTGCGCGGCTTGTAGGCACCGGTGCGGAAGAACTCGTCGAGCACGTTGTTCTCGTTTGTGGCGAGGATCAGCTTGCGGATCGGTAGGCCCATCATGCGCGCGATGTGGCCAGCGCAGATGTTGCCGAAGTTGCCCGAAGGCACCGCGAAATTCACTTCCTGATCGTTGCTGGTCGTCGCAGAGAGATAACCCTTGAAGTAGTAGATCACCTGCGCGGCCACGCGGCCCCAGTTGATCGAATTCACCGCGCCGATCTTGTACTGCACCTTGAAATCCAGATCGTTGGAGACGGCTTTGACGATGTCCTGTGCGTCGTCGAACATGCCGCGCACGGCGATGTTGAAAATGTTGGCGTCCTGCAGTGAATACATCTGGGCGCGCTGGAAGGCGCTCATGTTCTCGCGTGGCGAGAGCATGAAAACGCGCACGCCTTTCTTGCCGCGCATCGCGTACTCGGCCGCTGAGCCGGTGTCGCCCGAAGTTGCGCCGAGGATGTTGATCTCCTCACTGCGCTTGGCCAACACGTACTCGAACAGGTTGCCGAGCAACTGCATCGCCATGTCCTTGAAAGCGAGCGTCGGGCCGTTCGAGAGCTCCTGCAGGTACAGGTTGTTCTCAAGGCGGCGCAAGGGTGTGATCTGCTTGGCGTCCGAATCGGGACGGCCGTTGCAGTAGACCTGCTCCGTGTAGGTCTTGGCGGTCAGCGCGCGCAGGTCGTCCGCCGGAATGTCGGTGGCGAACTTCGACAGGATCGTGAAGGCCAACTCGGCGTAAGTCATGGACCGCATCGCGGTCAGTTCCATGTCGGAAACCTGCGGGTATTCAGCCGGCAGCGAGAGGCCGCCGTCTGCCATCAGGCCACCCAGCAGGATGTCGGAGAAGCTTTGTTGCGACGCTGCGCCGCGCGTGGAGAGGTATTTCATGTTGTGTCGGGGAAGAAGGAAAGGGGACGGAATGCTGGCCTAACCTGTCCGATTTCCCTGTTCCTCTTTCCTTTGTTTAGTTGAGTTCTTCCAGCCGGATCTTGGTGACCGTGCCGAGTACCGTACCAAGCGTTTCGATACGCTTGATTGCTGCGTTGACCTGGCCTTCGATAGCGACGTGAGTCAGCAGGACAATATCGGTCTGTGATTCGCCTTCGTCGGGTTCCTTCTGCAGCATCGCGTCGATGGAGATATTGCCTTCGGCGAGGATGCTGGTGATGTCGGCGAGCACACCGGTCTTGTCTTCCACGCGCATGCGCAGGTAGTAGGCCGTCTGTACTTCTTCAATCGGCAGGATGGATAGATCCACGAGCTGATCGGCCTGGAAAGCGAGGTGCGGGACGCGATGCTCTGCGTTGGCCGAATACAGACGGGTCAGATCGACCAGATCGGCGATCACGGCCGAGGCTGTCGGCTCGGCTCCTGCGCCCTTGCCGTAGTACAGCGTGGCGCCGACGGCATCGCCCTGCACCAGCACGGCATTCATCGCGCCTTCAACGTTGGCGATCAGGCGTTTGGACGGAATCAGGGTGGGATGCACGCGCAATTCGATGCCGTGTTCGCGACGTTTGGCGATACCCAGGAGCTTGATGCGATAGCCCAGCTGCTCGGCATATTTGATGTCGATGGCTTCAAGTCTGGTGATGCCTTCTATGTAGGCTTTGTCGAATTGCATCGGGATGCCGAAGGCGATGGCCGACATGATCGTGGCTTTGTGGGCGGCATCAATGCCTTCGATGTCAAAGGTCGGATCGGCTTCGGCGTAGCCCAGACGTTGTGCTTCAGCGAGAACCTCGGCAAACGGTAGGCCCTTGTCGCGCATTTCGGACAGGATGAAGTTGGTGGTGCCGTTGATGATGCCGGCGACCCAGTCAATCTTGTTGGCCGAGAGGCCCTCGCGTAGCGCCTTGATGATCGGGATGCCTCCGGCTACCGCGGCTTCAAAGGCGACTGTCACGCCTTTGGCTTGCGCGGCTGCAAAGATCTCCTTGCCGTGCACGGCGAGCAGCGCCTTGTTGGCCGTGACGACGTGCTTGCCATTCTCGATGGCCGCCAGAACCAGATCCTTGGCGATGCCATAACCGCCAATCAGCTCGATGATGATGTCGATGGACGGATCACGGACCAGCTCGAAAGCGTCAGCCGTGACGCGCGCAGCGTCTCCCACGATGGATTGCGCACGGGCAGTATCGCGGTCGGCGACAGCGGTGATGCGGATCGGACGGCCGGCACGGCGCGTGATTTCTGCAGCATTGCGGGAAAGAACGGTCCAGGTGCCGCACCCTACGGTGCCGATGCCAAGCAGGCCTACATTGATCGAGTTCATGTCAATAACGAGAGAAGGTGAAGGTTGAAGGACAGGACGAGAAAGACGATAGGCTTGCTTGAGCGGTTCTTCTTTCGCGTCTGTCCAATGTCAGGCGTGTTGTTTGCGATAACGATCCAGGAAACGCGCGATGCGGTTCATGACTTCGACGAGATCATCCGAATTGGGCAGGAAGACCACTCGCACGTGATCCCGTGTCGGCCAGTTGAAGCCTGTGCCCTGAACCAGAAGCACGCGTTCGGCTTCGAGGAGTTCCAGCACGAACTGCTGGTCATCCTGGATCGGATACATCTTCGGGTCGAACCGCGGGAACATGTACAGGGCGCCCTTGGGTTTGACACAGGTGACGCCGGGCATCGCGCTGAGCGCGTCGTAGGCGATGTCGCGCTGGCGTGCAAGCCGTCCGCCTGGCTTTACGAGATCGTTGATCGACTGGTAGCCGCCCAAGGCAGTCTGGATGCCATATTGTGCCGGCACGTTGGCGCACAGGCGCATGGTGGAGAGGATGTTCAAGCCTTCGATGTAATCGCTGGCAATCCGTTTGTTGCCCGAGACGATCATCCAGCCGGCACGGTAGCCACAGGCCCGATAATTTTTTGACAGGCCGTTGAAGGTGAGGAACAGCACATCGTCGGCCAGCGAGGCCATCGAAGTATGCGTCGCACCGTCGTAGAGGATCTTGTCGTAGATTTCGTCGGCACAGATGATCAGGTTGTGTTGACGGGCTATTTCGATCAGGCCTTGCAGCACCTCGTCCGGGTAAACCGCACCGGTCGGGTTGTTCGGGTTGATCACAACGATGGCCTTGGTGCGCTCGGTGATCTTTTTCTTGATGTCATCCAGCGCGGGCAGCCAGCCGTTGTTTTCGTCGCACAGGTAGTGGCGTGCCTTGCCGCCGGAAAGGTTTACCGCAGCAGTCCACAGCGGGTAATCGGGTGAGGGCACCAGCACTTCATCGCCGTTGTTGAGCAAGGCCTGCATGGCCATCACGATCAATTCGGAGGCGCCATTGCCGATGTAGATGTCGTCGACCGTGACATCCGCAATTTTCTTTTCCTGCGTGTAATGCATGATTGCCTTGCGTGCCGGGAAGATCCCCTTGGAGTCGACATAGGCAGAGGCGTTGGACATGTTGCGGATCATGTCCAGGGTGATTTCATCGGGAGCGTCGAATCCGAAGGCCTTCGGGTTCCCGGTGTTCAGCTTGATGATGCGCAGGCCTTCATCTTCCATCTGCCGGGCGCGTTCGAGCACCGGGCCACGGATGTCGTAGCACACATTGGCGAGCTTGGCGGACTTCGCAACGGCACGGGCCGGGGCTTCTGCGGAAGTCCGGGGAGTGTCTGGGGTTGCGACGTGCAAGCTCTGGCCGTGTTTCATGATGGTGCTCCATGCTCTGGTGATGGGGGAAATTCCCCGTAAACCCCATATGATAGCGAAACAAGAAGAAACCCCGAAATGACGCGCCTTACCGGACTGGTCTGGTCGGCAAGCCTGGACACTTTTCAAGCATGAAACTGAACCGCGAAACAGCCCCCGATCTCCTTCTGATAGCGGCCTATGATGCTGGCTCTTTCTCCATCAATGGCCAGCGGCATGCGACCAGTCTGATCCTGACTCCGGAGACGGTGCAGGACTGGCCGGTGGCGGGATTTACAGCCTTGCGTGCCGAGGATCTGTTGTCGGTGTGTGTGCTCAAACCTTCGTTGGTGTTGCTGGGTACCGGGATGCGCCAGCATTTTCCGGCACCTGCCATATTGCGGCCGCTGATTGAGGCAGGTATTGGTTTCGAGATCATGGATACTGGCTCGGCTTGTCGCACCTATAACCTGCTGGCGGGGGAAGGGCGGAATGTCGCAGCAGCGCTCCTGCTCGATCCGCCTGGCGCCTCAGTTGTTCACGATGTTGCGGCGAGGTCGTGACCCTGTTCTTGTGTCCTCTTTCATTGCGGGCTGTCCTGTCACGATCGATTCTAAATAGCTTTTGAGGAATCAATGACTTCCGGGCGTGGCTTGCTAGGGCAAAAAAATGCCGATACGCTGCTCCTGTCGTCTGCTTGACCCCCAAACCATTCAGGAGCAAAAAAATGACACAAATGCTCGCCCCCGATCTGCTTTTGCCGGCAACCGGCAACGCGAAAATTTCATTGGCCGCCCAGCAAGGCAAAAAGATCGTGGTGTATTTCTACCCCAAGGACAATACCCCCGGCTGCACTACGGAGGGCGTTGATTTCGCCCGTCTTCATCCTGAGTTTGAGGCTGCCGGTGCGGTCATTTTTGGTGTTTCGCGGGATAGCGTGAAATCTCATGAAGGCTTCAAATGCAAATATACGTTTCCCTTCGAGCTGCTCTCTGATGAAGATGAGAAACTTTGCACAGCCTTCGATGTGATCAAGTTGAAGAACATGTATGGCAAGCAGGTGCGTGGCATCGTACGCAGTAGTTTCGTGTTCGACACTACGGGCAAGCTGGTTCAAGAATGGCGCGGGGTCAAGGTAGACGGCCATGCGCAGGAAGTTCTGGAGTATGTGAAGTCCCTGTAGTTCGCAGCGCCGGGCCTTGTTGCCTGGTCCTTAGTCCTCAGCATCCGATACCCACTCTTATGGTCACCCGCAAAAAAGCCGTCACGCCACCACCCACCAAGCTGTTTGTTCTCGACACCAATGTGCTGATGCACGATCCAAGCAGTCTGTATCGCTTCGAGGAGCACGATATTTTCGTGCCGATCATGACTCTCGAAGAGCTGGACAACAACAAGAAAGGCATGTCCGAAGTCTCACGCAATGCGCGTCAGGCTAGCCGGATGATGGATGAGGTGGTGTCTACCTGCGAGCACCATATCGAGCAAGGGATTTCACTGTCCGAGCCTTCGCGCGGCCTGGCTTCTGGCCGCCTGTTTCTGCAGACCCAGGCCATTGATGCCAAGCTGCCTGCCAGTGTGCCGACCGCCAAGGCGGACAACCAGATCCTCGCCGTCGTGATGTTCCTGCAGGGGCAGCGTACGGATCGCCATGTGATCCTGGTGTCGAAAGACATCAACATGCGCATCAAGGCGCGTGCGCTGGGCCTTGAGGCTCAGGATTACTTCAACGATAAGGTGCTGGAGGATACCGATCTTCTCTACACCGGCATGCGCGAGCTACCCGACAATTTCTGGGATACGCATGGTCGCGATATGCAGTCCTGGAAAGAAGGCGGGCGGACCTACTACAAGGTGCGCGGTCCGCTGTGTACCGAGCTGGTCGTCAAT
>Ga0316604_10001234_pt1 | contig 23636 bp, 31 predicted proteins | sample OWC_soil_day20_C_FD_207650 | JGI IMG/M metagenome (GOLD analysis project Ga0316604, IMG submission 207650) | Wetland soil microbial communities from Old Woman Creek delta, Ohio, United States - OWC_soil_day20_CT | ecosystem: Environmental > Terrestrial > Soil > Wetlands | place: USA: Ohio...
TAGTCATATGCTTTGGGTCATGGTTTGGCACTAATCGTTATATCGCCAGGCTTGATCCCGGAAATACGACTGATTACTTCAGCCACCTGAACAACCTCTTCGTGGGTAAGTGCAGTTGTCTTAACTATAGCGCTAACCGAATTGTCGCGAACAACGACCAGTGCGTCAGCAAACCCCTTTGCTTTAATTAGGTTTTCCATTTCTACTTCTCGCTGTTTTTCCAAAGTCATTTTGAGGATTGTTTCCTGGGCTTGTTGTTTGGTATCTTGGGTGGGGGCGTTCTGAATAATCTCTCGCAAAAGATCGGACCGCTCACTGCGTATTTTATCCCGTTCCAGACGATACTCGGTAAAAAAGTCAGGAGCCATAGCCGGTACAACTTGATCAGGAAATACCTGCTTTGTAACCTGCATCGCATTAGAACGATTAGCCCTGACTTGAAGCATATCCTCCAAATAGTTCCAGGCACCGCTGATTATCAGTAAAAGTATCCCTATTGCTACGAGCAATGAGGCGAATTTTCCAAGTTTGTTTATGGACAAAACAGATATTATTTTCATCGCTTTTTACCTCACTTTCTTTGGGGCAAAACAGTTATTCTATAGGCTGGAATTCCGAGGCCTGCCTCAATGGCTTTGGTTAGACTGGCTTTAACTGTTGAGTCCTGGGCGCCCTCAGCCACAACCAGTACGCCTTTTATGACAGGCTTATATTCTTGAACCATTACTGGTTTATCGGCGCCACTTTCTTTACTTAATAACACTTGCTGCGATTCTTTGGTTTCTGTTGTAGTGCGGATACCACCGGTATTATCTTTTTCTTGGATTGTTTTGGTTTCTTTGGTGATATTTTGAGCATGCTCCTGCTTACTGCTTCTTTCTAGTGTTATACTTACAGATACAGCGCCTGCGCCTTTAATCTGCGCTAATAGATTGCCTATCTTGCTCTCCAGAGCTTCTTCATAACTACGGTTCACCGCAGGCGTATTTTTGACAGTTTCGACTGGAACAATTGGTTTCGGTGTAGCGATAAACGGTTCATAGACGCCGCCAAATACCAGCAAAATAATTCCCAGTAGTCCCAGCCATAGTAGTCTGGCATTAACTACCCCAGCTTTTAGCAATTGGCTGGGCATAACCTTTTTGGCTCCAGATAGCCATTCCTTCAGGGAAGTACCTTGCATATTCATAGCATTAACCTCCTTAATTCATCCACCTAACCTCAACCTGACTAGATCTAAGCTGATAAAGTTCTGTCACTACCCGCGTAACTTTGTCTACTACCACTGCAGACAGTTTCTTTGCTTCTGGGGCCGCTTCAGGGATAGAAACGCCGACAGTTACCTTGGGAATTTTTCGTTCATTGGCAGTAATTCCTGGTTCAATATATACCACTACATTCTTTAATTTACCCATTCCTTTACTTGTTTGGGGTGTGTCACCAGGATCAATAGTTACTACTACTTTAGCGTTAGCAACACCATCAACGGCCATGACAGTTGCTCTAATTTGTCTGGATAAATCTTTTACATATAAGTCGCGGGCCAATTGATCACGTTTTTCGGCAACATTGTTAGTAGCATGTAAGACATCGACAGTAGCTAAGTTACTGTCTACTCGCGTTGCCATTACCGGTAATTGATCAGCTGTTAATTGGTACTCAATAACACCAATGATAGGATTTAATATCGCCAGCATGATGAATAAACCCATAATGACTCTAACAAAACGTTGCATACTGTTATTGGGTAATAAAAGCTCAAGAAAAGAGGCAAACAATACTACAAATATAATGCCTTTTATCCAAACTGTAATGAAAGCTATCATATGATTCTTTACCAACCCCTATCGAAGCATCATGGCAACACTACCAGCAGCAATAATCATGGTAACTATCAAAAAAAACATTAAGGCTACAGTGAGTAATGCGCCAAATACTAATAGTAGATTGTTTCCCATGGCATCAAGGCACTTTGCCATTTTTTCATCACCCATAGGCTGAATCAATGCTCCTGCTATCTTCATAACTACTATCAGTGAAAGAAGCTTAATAAGTGGTAGTGCACAAAGTAAAGTAATGGCCACCACGCCAAAGATACCTACGGCATTTTTTAGTAGCAGCGATGCTCCCATAACCAGTTCAACGGTATCAGCAAACATTTTGCCGACAACCGGTATAAATGTTGCTGTAGCATACTTGGCTGTCCGTAAAGTCAGACCATCAGCGATACTGCCGGCAACACCTTGAATACTAACGATTCCTATAAATACTACCAACACGAAGCCGAGAATCATCATTCCGGCCTGTTTTAGTACTCCGGTCAAATTACTGAGCCGATATGTTCCAGAAAGATAGTTAACACACTCTAAAACAGCTGTTAAAAATAGTAACGGCAAAACAATGTCTTTCACAATGACACTTGTTACACTAATAACCAGCAGCATAAGCGGAGTTAAGAGCGCCGCCGAGGTTAATGCTCCAACCCCAGCTAACAAGGACAATAAAAGTGGCAGCAGCGCCTCCATAAATCCGACCATATTACCGACCGTTTCTCGAGCAAGTGTTAGCCCATTATAAAAAGCACTCAGGGAAATTACACATAAAAAAATGAAACACACACTATACGCTAATAATGAGATTGACGATTGCTCAAATGAATTTTGCAGATTTTGTAGCAGTGCGCATAATACCGCTAAAAATAACAACTTGCCCATAAGATGAATATTTGTTGCCAATTCTTTAAACAAAGCAGAGAGAAGGGTAGTACTAATTGTCTGCCAATTAAAATCCAAACCTTTAGTGGCAATATCTTTAATTGTTGCAGCAGTTAAAAAGGGGATATCTTCATTCAGTTCCTTATTTATTACCTGAATAAAATGGTTAATGTTGTTAACCGATAAACCATCCAGCAGCTCAATAGGCAATTCTGGGGTGACATCAGGTGCCGCCCAGGCAATATTACTACATAGGACAAACAATAGCGCGAGTATTATTTTTTTCATGCGCATTCCACCTTAAGGAATGAGTCTTACGATGGTATCTAATACTAATGCGATGATCGGCACTGCCAGGACCATTACAAGGATTTTGCCAGCAAACTCAATTTTGCCAGCAACTGCGCCTTCGCCTGCATCGCGACAGACTTGAGCGCCAAATTCTGTTACATAAGCGATACCGATAATTTTAAGAATAGTATTCAAGTACATCTGACTGATATTGGCTTTTTCTGCTAAATCACGAAATAAATCAAGCACAACGCTAAGCTTACTTAGTACCATTAAAAAAATAATCGCTGATAGTGTGAGACTGAGCTGTACAGCCAGTTCGGGACGTTGTTGTTTAATAATCAATATCAACAAAGTAACAATAAATCCCATCCCGATAATTTGGATGATTTCCATGGTGCTTACACCCCTTAGAACAACTTAAATACATCCTGTACCGTGGTAAACAATCGCCCCAACAATTGCACAACCCATAATAACACTAGCGCAAAACCAGCAAGCGTGCATAAATGAGCCATATCTTCTTTCCCGGCTTGTTTTAACGCTGTATGAAAAACAGAAATTAAGATACCTACCCCGGCAATTTTAAACAATACATCAATTCCCATACCCATTTTCCTCCTATGGTCTATATACAACGTATTAAGGACTCTTGCAGGCGGTTGGTGTGTTGGCAAAAGCGGAAGTCAAACTACACTAAAATTATGACTATTGCTAAGCCGCTGCAGATGCCTAAGTATCTATACATCTTGACGTTCTGCTCGCAGAGCTTTTCCGCTTCATATTGAATTCTGGCTAATTGCTCCTGGACCAATTCCAGCGACTTGTGCTGTTCCTCGCGGTCCATACCGCCAAGATTGGCGCCAAATACGGCAAGAATTTCCCGTTCGGGCTGATTTAAAACAAGTTGTTTTGATTCGATTAGAGCCTGATCCATAGCTGCCTGCGGGGTTAACCAACCGTTAGTCAATAGCAATAATGACATCGTGCGAAAAAAGTCCGCTACTGGTCCGACAATACCTGAGGTACATTGTGACAAAGCTTCCGGCAACGGTATTGCTACATAATTAATGTGCGATTTTAAGGCCGACAAACAACTGATTAGCTGGCGGATTTGGCGCGGACGCTCAGCATAACGTGCCGCGACACTAAAACCCATAGCTGTACCGGCGACAACAATCAGCAGACTGCCCAAAATTTTCATCCACATTCCCTCACCTCATTTGAACAAACATAGACTATCTTTTCCGAACGGGAATCAACTATTTCTTCAATTGTTCCCGGTCCTAAGCGGCTGCTTAAGATAACATAACGATCAAACATTCTTTGTTGTACCAATTCACCAATATATGGACGTTCACGCAGCTCGTTTATTGTCCGGCTATGAACAGTGGCCAGTACACTTACGCCGGCATGAATAGCTTCCCGTACTGCAGCGGCATCCTCTGCCCGGCCCAATTCGTCTGTTGCTATTACTTCCGGTGCCATTGAGCGAATAAGCATTAATAATCCGCTCGCCTTAGGACAAGCATCCAGCACATCAACCCGGGGACCTAGGTCGATACTGGGAATACCATTTTCGCAGGCAGCAATTTCTGATCGTTCATCAACGAGACCAATTTGTACGCCCACAAGGCCTAAAGTCGCTTTACCAGTGCTCAACTGACGAATTAAGTCCCGCAAAATTGTTGTTTTGCCACAGCGTGGCGGCGAAATAAGTAAGATATTATATATCCTTCGGCTAACACTATCGATAACAAAGGGTAAAATAATATCAGCGCAGCCCGGTATAGCTCTGGCTAAACGAATATTGAGTGAACTAATATGCGTAAGAGTTTTAATCGTTCCGTCAAAAACCGTTGCCTGTCCCGCCAAACCAACTCGGTGACCGCCCTTGATAGTCAAGTATCCTTGTCTTAATTCCGACTCAAAGGCATATACAGAGTTTTTACATAATAGTTGAAAGGTTTTAAGCAAATCTTGAATAGTACAATAGTAAGCCTGAGATTGGCTAGTTGCCTGTCCAGAGACATCAATCATAACGTCATGGTTACCTAATACTAATGCTAGCGGCTGATTTGCCCTAATGCGAATTTCAGTTACTTTAGCCAGCAAGCTGATAGGCACTGCCATCAGTATTTGAGACAGGTGGGGCGGCAGAATTGGATAAATATGTTGAGTTAAGATATTTTGTGTATTTGGCATGCGTTTATCATTCCTTAGTTAATTTTTCAGGCAATTGTATTCATCTCCATTATCTTTTCTTTACATAGATATGTTTTTCAAAAATAATTTATGACAAAAAGAAAGACTTGGCTGCCAGGCCAAGTCAGTAAGAATATTAATTTTCCAAAAATAACTCTGGGGTTTTTCCGGGATAGTCAATGCTATAGGTTAGATGGTTTTTTCAAATACCAGGATGCATAATATGGTTAGATTGCTGGGCAGTCTGGAGGCTATCAGTGGCAACAATATCTAAGGTATTATCGTAAACTGTACCTCCGCAGTAAGGACAAGTTACCTCAATATCATCATTTTCATCCAGGATATCAGACTCAAAGGTAACTAGTTCATGACACTCCGGACAAGCTACTTCCACCATACCATCTTCAAAAACATCTTCATAGCCGTCATCGTCCAAATCATCGTCTGCAGCGCTATCAAAGTCTTCATAAATCTGCTCTTCCAGGTCGGTTAAATCTTCGTCAATTGACTCCACATAATCCTCAAGGTCTACTTGTGCTACGTTGACGCTTTGAACCTCATCGGCAAAGGAATCTAGTACATCAATAATATTGATTAAAAGTTTACCCTCAGATGAATGGTCGCTGACATTAAGACCTTGTGTCAATCCATGTAAATAGGCCACTTTCTCCTTAAGATTTCTCATAAAAAAAACCCCCTTTAGCTATGTTCTGTTATAAGCATTAGACACTATTTGTAGTATATCCAATGCTTATTAAAACATAACTTTCGGAGGTTTCTTGGATTTAAGTTTTAGGCGCGCTCTATATAGTCGCCGGTGCGGGTATCGATTCTCAGTACCTCACCAATATTGATAAAGAGTGGTACACGCACAATATGTCCAGTCTCTAATTTAGCTGGTTTATTACCACCAGTAGCAGTATCACCCCTGACGCCAGGATCAGTTTCAACAACTGTCAGTTCAACCGACATTGGCAGATCAATACCGATAACAGCGCCTTGGAAAAACATTACGGCAATATTCATATTTTCTTTTAAGAATTTGGTAGCATCACCCATTTGCTCAGCTGACAATTCAATCTGTTCATAATTCTCATTATCCATCAAGTTGTACATGCCATCACTCATATAGAGATATTGCATTTCGCGGCGATCAACATGCGCTTTGGGTAATTTTTCACCAGCGTTGAAGGTGCGTTCAACGACAGCTCCGGTACGGCCATTTTTCAGTTTGGCCCTAACAAAAGCAGCACCTTTACCTGGTTTTACATGTTGGAAGTCAACTACGCTCCACACATCATTATCAATCTCAACTGTTACCCCTGTACGAAAATCATTAACTGAAATCATTAATATGCCTCCCCATGTTAGGTCAATTACTCTATTTCTAATAAGTTCTTGCTGCTGGCAGTAAGAACTGTGCAGCCGACAGCAGCAACCACAACCAAATCTTCGATACGTACGCCACCCCATTCGGGAAGATAAATTCCCGGTTCAACAGATACTACCATGCCTGCCGCCAGTTTACTGTCATTTGCAGGCGATAACCGGGGCTCTTCATGGATAGCAAGCCCAACTCCATGGCCTAGACTATGACCAAAGTATTCGCCATAGCCCGCATCGGAAATTATTTGTCTGGCAACCTGATCAATTTCTTTACCGGTTTTACCAGCAGCTACGGCTTTAACGCCTGCCAACTGAGCAGCTTGTACAATATCATATATTTCATGCTGTTTATCACTAGCCTTCCCTGCCACCACTGTTCGCGTCATGTCAGAATGATAGCCTTGATATACGGCACCGAAATCCATTGTAATAAAATCCCCCGCCTCAATGATTTTATCAGAAGGTTGACCATGCGGTAAAGCACCGCGATAGCCGGAGGCTACGATAGTATCAAAGGCTGGTTTTTCTGAACCAAGCTTACGCATTTGGTACTCAAGGTCCAGCGCAATTTCCAGTTCAGTTATTCCAGGTCTAATTATGGTTACTACATGATTAAAGGCTGTATCGGCAATTTCGACAGCCTGCTGTAAGAGGGTAAGCTCAGATTGATCTTTAATTTCTCGCAAAGTATCTAATTGGACAGGTTGCAATTCCACCATAGTTAAATGCGCAGCCTGTTTTTGATAGGTGTCCCAAGTTATAAAGTCACTTTCAAAACCAATACGGGTAACTCCTAACTTTTTAACTGTATCTGCCAGGATAGCAAACATATCTGTTCCATGACGAACAATTTGATACTCTGGTGATTGCTTGTTAGCTTGCTCAATATATCTAAAATCAGTAAATAGTAGCTGCTTTTGTTTATCAATTAAAAGTAAGCCTGCTGAACCGGTAAAACCACTAAAATATCGCCGGTTTTCCGGCTTGGCTACAATAATAGCATCAAGGCTGTGTGATGTCATAAGCTGACGCAAACCAGTTAAACGCTGCTGGATCATAGATTTGTGCTCCTAATTAAATTAGCAGCCGCTTCTAATGCCAGTAAATAACTATTTGCCCCAAAGCCGGCTATTTGTCCAACGGCTACCGCTGAAATTACTGAATGATGACGAAATTCCTCTCTCCGGTAAATATTGGATAAATGCACCTCAATTGCCGGCACATTTACGGCTGCCAATGCGTCACGCACCGCAATACTGTAATGAGTAAAGGCAGCTGGATTAATTATAATACAGGCATAGTTGCCAGGGGCTTGCTGGATGGCGTCAATTAATTTACCTTCATAGTTACTCTGAATAAAGACGAGTTCCAAACCCAGATCTACTGCTCGTCCTGTTAACATATCGTTAATATTTTCAAGCGTAGTCGTACCATATACTTCCGGCTCACGCTTCCCAAGCAAATTTAGGTTAGGCCCGTGGAGAACCAAAACTCGGTTTTTAAAAGCTTCCATCCCATTCATCTCCAGCGCTTACTTAATTAATGTGGGTACTTGTTAATAGTAGCAAAAAATATCCTTTGTGTACTAACTTTAACATTTTAGCATATATTTTGTTTTTTGACTACAGAAAAACTATTTCCTAGCCAAGACGGTTGGTATAACTAGTTTTTAAGAATTTCGGTTGCTATGTCACGAAAGATGGGAGCGGCAACATTACTACCAGACATGCCTTCCTCTACAAAAACTACAATGACATACTTAGGATGCTCAAGCGGCGTAAAACCAGCAAACCAAGCATGATTTATTCCCTTCCCGGTGGTATTTGTTCGTCCTGTTTCAGCCGAACCAGTCTTACCTGCTGAACCAAAGACATCCACATAAGCAGCTTGACCTGTGCCATATTGAGTAACAGCCATCATCATGCTTCGCAATCTTTCAGCTGTTTGCCTGGATATTACCCGTATACCTGGACGTGCTTGAAACTTCTTAACAATAGTTCCATCTGGTGTTGTAAGAAGACTAACAATATATGGTTCGACCTTAAGGCCATCGTTTACGATTGTGGCTACTGTCTGCGCTACCTGCACTGGCGTAGCTTCACAAAAACCCTGACCGATAGCCAAATTAGCCAGATCACCCGGGTATAATTGATCCGCGACCGGTAGGTTACCTTCACTCTCCCCTAAAAATCCAAGATTTGTCCTGGAACCATACCCAAACTTTGCCGCTGTAGTAATGAGCTTTTCAGCGCCTAATTTCAAGGCAACCTCAATAAATACCGGATTACTGGAATGAGCCATGGCTTCTGTGATGGTAAGGTACCCTTGGGGTACCTCACCATAATCCCAGCCTTGAAAACGGACATTATTGACGTCAATATAGCCGGCGTCAAAAAACACATCATTCATTTTTATTGTTTTATTTTCAAGTGCAGCAGCAGCTACTACTAACTTAAACACGGAACCCGGTTGATAGGCCGAAATGGCACGGTTTAACAAGGGGGCACTGCTTTGCTCTAAATAACGACTAAGATTATTGGCATCAAACCCCGGCCTGGAGGCCATAGCAAGTATTTCACCAGTATTGGGACGCATAACGACCACAGCACCCTTGACAATTGTGCGATCCATAGAATTTTCAACCTGTTGCTGAATCTGTTTGTCAATAGTTAATACAATATTCGTTTCGTTATTACTAGCAGTTAGCTTTAACCGTTTATAGCCTAGACCGGGGATGATTTGCTGACTTGCGTCAACAATGGCAGCAACATATTCAGGCTGATTACCACGCAGCAGTTCGTCATACATGCCTTCGATCCCGCTTACTCCCTTGTTGTCAGCTGAATTAATGTAGCCTAGTATGTGGGAGGCAAGCATTCCCTGTCCATACCGGGTTTTTTCTGCAATTGCTATAATACCTGGTAGGTTCAGATCATTAATTTTTTTTGCAGTATCACTACTAATATCTTTAGCTAGTCTAAAGGGGTATTCGCTGGTATGTATACCCTGTAAAAAATATTCAAGCTGTTCGTTTGGTAAGCTTACAATAGAATTAAGTTTGCGCCATAGTTGCAGCGGGGTACGCTCAACTTGTCCAGGGAAAACAACAAGACTATATTGTTGAGCAGTATTGGTTAGCGGTAGACGATTACAGTCCAAGATTTCACCCCTGGCAACCTCTACTGGTAATCCTTGAACACGAATATTAAGTCCCTCTAATGCCAACTGCTGCCCCTGGATAACCTGGAGATAAAATAATCGCATTACCAGCAGGCTGGACAGGACCAAAAAAAATAAAACCAGTCGAAATATACGTGTACTGGAATAAGCCATACTGCCACCTTCTATTGTTGTTAGATAGGTATAGTATGGCTTACGAGGGCAGCCAGTTATTCAGAGCGTTCAACATAATGGAGTTCAATCGGGATATGGGCTAATATGTCCCGAACTTCGTTAGCTGTATCAGGTGTTGCCCGGATTTGCAATATTCCCTCACGCCGATCCAGTGTACTGACAACTCCTAAATATTCATATCCTTCCATAATTCGATTTACATAATTAACATATTTGGGCTCAATTTGGATATAAATCGGTTTATCTATTGTCATTATCATCGCTCCCGCCTTGTGGTCGCCTGAGCATAGCATAGGGCACCACGGGTTGCGACATTGGCAAGGTCACAATTTGCTGTGGATGAGGTGCTACACTAATTGAGTTGCCTTCAGAATCAAACATTTGGCTAATTGTTTGTACAAAGTTGCTCCTGCCAGGCTGCATAATTTCAATTTTTTCGCCAACCTTCATATTATTGCGCTGCTCTACTACTGCCATGCCGGTCGACGGATTATATTCCTTAACAAGTCCGATAAAATTATGTGTTTGAATATAGCTGGAAGAAGAATAAATTTGATCTTGCTGGGTTGGCTTATTAAAATAAAAACCAGTTGTGTATTCCCGGTGCGATACTTTTTGTAGTTCATCAAGCCATTCCTGTTTGACAGTAAAGGGTGCTGACGAACTGGCATAGCTGTCAATTGCCTCGCGATAAACCTTGATAACAGTAGCCACATAGTGAACACTTTTCATGCGCCCTTCTATTTTGAAACTATGTAAACCGCTATCCATAAGTTCAGGTATATGGCTGATGAGACATAAATCTTTGGAATTAAATATGTATGTACCCCGTTCATCTTCCGCTACTGGTAAGTATACTCCCGGACGGCTTTCTTCCATAAGATGATACTTCCAACGGCAAGGCTGGGCACATTCTCCCCGATTGGCATCACGTCCGGTTAGATAATTACTTATTAGACAGCGCCCGGAATAGGACATACACATTGCCCCATGAACAAAGGCTTCGAGTTCAATGTTAACCCTTTGCCTGATAAGTTTTATATCAGTAAGTGAAAGCTCCCGTGCTAACACTACCCGCGTTGCACCTAGTTCTTTCCAGAATTGGGCAGCGGACCAATTCGTGCTGTTGGCCTGGGTACTAATATGAATAGGCAGCGAGGGCGCAACTTCCCGGGCAATGCGAAATACACCAAGATCAGAAACCAGGATTGCATCAGCGCCTATCGTGGCTAGACGTTTAATATACTCAGGCAAACCAAGTAAATCATCATTGTGGGGAAAGATATTAATGGTTATATATGCTTTTTTTCCAAGACTATGAGCAAAATCAATCCCTTGCTCAAGTTCAGCATCATCAAAATTATCACCAAAAGCTCGTAAGCCAAAAGACTTTCCGCCCATATACACGGCATCGGCACCATAAATAAGTGCCATTTTAAGTTTTTCCAAGTTTCCGGCAGGAGCCAGAAGCTCTGGTTTTGTTGTCATATATTCACCTCTCCCTGGTAACGCGATACGGCCATACCATCGCCAGTCTGGTGAACTACCGTGTCAAACCGCGCATCATTAGTTACAAAATCAAGATAAGCCTTTAAACGTTTAACAATTGTCCGAAAACGCCTGGGTGTTGCTTGGTTATCAAGCACCCAGCCTCTAAACAAGACATTATCAGCAATGACAATAGCTCCTGGAGAAAGTTTATCCATAACCTTATACAAATAATCAAGATACTGACCTTTCGCAGCATCAATAAATACTAAATCAAAATTGCCAGTTAGTCCGGACACCACTTCGCCAGCATTGCCGGCAATAATTTCTATTTGATCAAGAACACCTGCTTGCCCCAGGAATTGCCGGGCAACCAGTATCCGATCTTCATCTTGCTCCAGTGTCGTTATTTTTCCACCAGGGGCGATGTTGGCAGCTAGGAGTAAGGTTGAATAACCAATTGCTGTACCTATCTCCAGGACAGATTTAGGGGTAGCAGTTGCGGTTACCGCTTGTAACAACTGACCGCTTTCCCTGTTGATGATTGGCACATTATGGGCAATAGCATACTCTTCCATTTGAGCTAACAGCGTAATAAAGTTGTCCCTCATAACTGCACCTGATTGATTGCCAGTAAATGTTCTGCATAGGAATTGCTAAAATGGTGCTTACCTTGTTTATCGGCTACAAAATATAAATAATCTGTCTTGTTAGCCACAAGCACAGCTTTGATAGCATCAGTCCCAGGATTGGCAATAGGCCCTGGTGGCAATCCCATGATTTGATAGGTATTATAAGGTGAGGTAATCTCTGTGTCCTGAATGGTAAGTTCAGCCTTAGGGTAACCAAGAATATATTGAATTGTGGCACATGACTGCAACGGCATGTTTTGTTTTATCCTATTGGCAAAAACTCCCCCAATGATAGGTTGTTCTTCTTTTAGTTTGGCTTCTTTTTCCACAAGAGAAGCCATAATAATAACCTCACGGATAGACAGTCCGAGTTCTGCCGCCCGTTGCCTACTATCAGGCGTCATTTTAGCATCAAATTGTTTGACCATCATCGCCAGTAAGTCTTCTTCAGAAGTACCCCTGGCTAAACGGTAGGTGTCAGGAAACAGAAATCCTTCCACACTGTATTTGGTATCAGGGTTAGCTGCCATATAGGGAAAAGGGGCAAAATTTTTAGCTAAGGCTTTAAATCGTGCAGGATTTGCCAAATTTTTTTCGGCCAGCAGTTCAGCAATTTGGTCAACTGTAAATCCTTCAGGAACTGTAAATTGTTGATAAGCAGTTTGTCCCTGAGACATCATTGTAAGCATTTGCCGCACAGGCATGGCCGGACTAATGGAATATTCTCCGGCCTGCAGTAAGTTCTCTAGTCCCTGCAGCTTAGCTGCAACCCGAAATACAACAGCATTTTTTATTAATTTTTGATTCTCTAAATCTTCGGCTATAACTTTAGCTGGAGTACCTGTTTTGATACGTACAAGTACGGGTTCTCCTTTGCTGCTAACCGGCTCAGTCAGTGTCCAGCCTATTAGTAGCGCGCTAAAACTGAGAATAGTGGCTGCCAATATTGCAATTAAAATTTTCTTGGATACCGAAATATTTAGGATTAACATTCACTATCCCCTTTTCGCATTCTTCTAAGCTAGTACTATTATAATCGATAATGTCTGGTGAGACAAATAAGGTACCTTTCCAGCTGGCAGAAGCCTTAGTCGTTCAATCCAGGGAAAGTTATACTTTCCATCTGGAAAAAAAAGAAGCCTGGCGGCTTCTTTTACTCTTCCTCGTCTTCAATCAACTCTTCGTAGGCTTTACGAACTTCTTCAAATTCTTCATCAGTAGGGTCTACGTAAATTTCTTCGCCGCTTTCGTCAACGTCAATCCGAGCAATAAATACGTCAGTTTCTTCACCGCAACCACAGCCGCAACTATCATCATGGCAGCTATCATGGCAGCTATCATCGCCGCATTCGCAATCCTCTTCATCAACGTCAAACGGTACCAGTATCGCGAAGCGCTTGTCACCAACAGGCACGATCATGTCTTCGCGGTAGTAGTATTCATTGCCTTCTTCATCAGTCATGACGACTACCGGCTCATCAAACTCCATACTTTCATCGTTTTCATTTTCATTTTCAGTCATGTTTTTCACCTCTTTTTACACATACGCAACATAATTTTATCTTAGAAAACATATCCTGTCAAGGGACTCTCTGGAAAGTCAACTACCCTCGTGGCAAACTGTCAAGATAGCCTTGTAAAATGAAGACAGCAGCCATTTTGTCAATAACCTGACGTCGCTTGGCTCGGCTGACATCAGCTGCTATCAGCGCTTTTTGCGCTGCAACAGTAGACAAACGCTCATCCCACAATTTAATGTCAACATTGGGGATAGTCTGTACCAATTTGTTGGCAAATTCCTTCACAAGTTCGCCTCTGGGGCCAATCGTGCCGTTCATATTTTTTGGTAACCCAATAACAACAAGCCCTACCTGATACATGGTTATCAGTTCATTGAGCCTAATGAAATCCTTAGTTGGCGATGTTCTGCGAATGACTTCGACCCCTTGTGCTGTCAGCTTAAGTTCATCGCAAACTGCTATTCCAATAGTTTTGTCCCCGACATCAAGTGCTAGTATGCGCATTTATCCTCCCCATTATCACAAAGAAATACTATAATTTTAGCTGTATCAATAAAATTGACCCCCTGCGTCAAGTGCTGCCCGAATAACGCTAGCACCTTCGGCCAACGGCCGGTTTGACTGCAAGGGGCCAATAGTAAGTCCGCCAAAACATAATCTCGATACAAAAAGACCTGTTTTTCCAAGTGCATGATAGTCCATCTTATTTATCTTTTAGATAGGCACGTACCAATTCCTCAATAATCTCATCACGCTCTAACTTGCGAATCAGTCCACGGGCATTATTATAGCTGGTTATATAGGTCGGATCTCCGGATAAAAGATAACCTACCAATTGATTTATTGGATTATATCCTTTTTCCTTTAAGGATTGATAAACAGTTGTCAGGATTACTTCGGCCGCGTTAGTATCATCATTATTTACCTTAAACATCATTGTTTCTTGCGATATATTGGTCATGAAGCCTCCTCCTCTCTTATATTATCGACAAAGTATAGATCTATATATTCTACCTGGCATTATATTTTCCTGTTAGTTATGATAAATTTTTACAGGCAGGCACAAAGCCTGCCTGTAAAATGCACTATTTTATTTGAGATTTAATTATTTGCTGGGCCATTTTGAGCGCTTCGGACAATTTTTCCGGCTGTTTGCCACCAGCTTGTGCCATATCGGGCCGCCCGCCGCCGCCGCCGCCAGCTACCGTCGCAGTTTCTTTAATAATCTTACCGGCATGAATGCCTTTGGCGACGCAATCAGCGGTAGCCATAGCAACAAAGTTGACTTTGTCACCACTAATAGCGCCAAGTACCACAACTCCAGATTGCAAACGGTCGCGTACCATATCGCCAGTTGCCCGCAGGTTCTCCATATCAGCAGCAACTACTTGGCCCACTACTACCTGAACGCCATTAATGGTGTTCGCAGCAGCTAAGAGGTCCTGTACCTCATTTTTAGCGAGCTTGGTAGTTAGGGTACCAACTTCTTTTTCAAGTTCCCGGACTCGTCCGTTGAGCGTATCAATTCGGGTGACAACTTCCTCAGGCCGAGTCTTTAAAGCACTAGCTGCTTCTTTAATAAGTTCATTTTGCAGTTTTAAATACTCATGGGCGCCATACCCGGTAACAGCCTCAATTCGGCGCATACCTGCACCGATACCTGCTTCACTGACAATTTTAAATAGACCAATCTCAGCAGTTGAACCAACATGAGTACCACCACATAGTTCTTTACTAAAGCCATCTACGATGACTACCCGTACCCGTTCACCATATTTTTCACCGAAGAGAGCCATTGCTCCCATTTCTTTGGCGACAGCTTGCGTTGTCTCTAGAATAGCTAAGGTAGTATTACCTAAAATAACCTCATTTACAATTTGCTCAACTTCAGCTAACTGTTCGGCAGTAACAGGCGCAAAATGGGTAAAGTCAAAGCGCAGTCTACTGTTATCAACAGACGACCCTGCTTGATTAACATGTCCGCCTAAAACCTGTTTTAAAGCAGCCTGTAATAAATGAGTAGCCGTATGGTTACGGGCAATATGCCGACGTCTGGTTATATCAACAGACAATTGAACAACTTCGCCAGTTTTCAGAGCTCCCTCACTAATATGGCCAATATGATAGATGGTTCCATCTGGTAATTTACGGGTATTATTAACTTCAATTTTACCAAGGGTACTGGCAATGATTCCAGTATCACCTACTTGGCCACCGCCTTCGGCGTGAAATGGTGTAACGTCTAAAATTACAGCAACCTCATCTCCGTCAAAAGCATCTTTAACTACTTTACCGTCTTTCAAGATCAAAACGACCTTAGCACTTTCCGCTTCCGGATTACAGCTTAAGGTTTCTGTTACCAAACCGGATAAATCAGGCAAGGCCACACTTTCCTCGCTGTCTTGGCGGGCGGCACGGGCCCGCTCGCGCTGCTCAGCCATAGCTTGATCAAATCCTTGTTTATCTAATGTCATATTATTTTCACTTAATATTTCTTCAGTAAGCTCCCAGGGGAAGCCGAAGGTGTCATACAGCTTAAAAGCCATAGAACCATCAAGTACTGTTTGACCTGTATGGGTAAGTTCCTGAACATGCTTGTTTAATAATTCAATCCCCTGTACCAAGGTAGTATGGAACCGTTCTTCTTCTAATTGAATTACTTTTTTTATGTAGTCTTTTTTGTCAGTGATATCTGGAAAAGCCTGCGCAAAAATGGTGGCAGCAATATCAACAATATCGGTTAAAAACGGTTTTTCAATTCCCAGTAAGCGGCCATGTCTGACAGCCCGCCGGAGAATTCGGCGTAAAACATAACCACGCCCCTCGTTGGAGGGTAACACACCATCGCCAATCATAATCGTCATGCTGCGGCCATGGTCGGCAATTACCTTTAATGAAATGTCGTTTTTGACTGACTGGCCATAGGTAACACCAGCTACTTTAGCCGCATAGTCGATGATGGGGTACAATAAATCGGTTTCAAAGTTAGAGGGTTTGTTTTGCAATACAGAAGCAATACGTTCAAGGCCAGCGCCAGTATCAATATTTTTCTTGGCAAGCGGGGTGTAATTTCCGGCCTCGTCCCGGTCAAATTGAGTGAATACCAAGTTCCAAATCTCTAAATACCGGTCACAGTTACAGCCTACAGCACAATCCGACTTACCGCAGCCACGTTCTTCTCCTAAATCAATATGTATTTCTGAGCAGGGGCCACAGGGTCCGGGGCCAATTTCCCAGAAGTTTTCTTCCATTCTAATAATCCGGTCAGCTGGAACTTTTATATCGTTATGCCAGATATCAAAAGCTTCATCATCATTTGTATAGATAGTAATCCAGAGTTTATCCTGCGGCAACTCTAAATACTCGGTCAAAAATTCCCAAGCCCAAGCAATAGCTTCCTTCTTGAAATAATCACCAAAAGAGAAATTACCCAGCATCTCAAAAAAAGTATGATGGCGTGCTGTCCGCCCGACATTCTCAATATCACCAGTACGAACACATTTTTGACTGGTAGTAATACGCGGGTGAGGCGGTTTCATTTTGCCGGTAAAAAAGGGTTTAAACGGAGCCATACCAGCGCCAATGAGCAGCAATGTCGGATCGTTTTCAGGAATAAGCGAAGAACTTGGTTGAATTAAGTGATCTTTACTAGCAAAAAAATCCAGAAACAGTTTTCTTAATTCGTTTCCGGTCAGTTGTTTCAAATTAATCAGCTCCAATGTATAAAAGTAATCCATTATTCTGGTGGAATTATACTACAATTTCAGATTTAGTGTCAATATTTGGTGTGATAGATCTATAATAAATACTTAATACTGTGTCTTAGCACAACTTTTCCCACTGCCGCTACCGGTACACCTAGCAGCATGCCAACAACTCCAAATAACTCGCCGCCAGCAAACAAACAGAAAATGACAGTAAGTGGGTGCAGTCCTACGCTTTCTCCGAGAATTTTGGGACCGATTACGCTTCCTTCTAACTGATGAATTACGAAAAACAGCAAAGTAACTTTCCCAGCAAGCAGCGGTGACTCTAAAAGTGCCAGGGTTATAGCCGGAGCGGCGCCAATAAATGCGCCAAAATAGGGAATGACATCAAGTAACCCGGCAGTAATGCCAATCAGTAAGGCAAATGGGACATTAAAAAAGTATAAACCGAAACTAACCAAAACACCGACAATTATGGCAACCGTAAGTTGTCCTCTAATTACACCGTTTAATACTTTATCAATATCTTTAAGTGCTAAAGTAAACTCCTGTCGTAAGCGGCATGGCACCAATAAAAGCAAGCCTTCTTTGATGGCTTGCCAGTCATGCAAAAAATAAAAAGCCAGTATCGGTGTAATGGCAAAGCCAATGAAATAGGAAATAAGCCCCAGGATGCTGTTGGCTAATTCACTGGCAAATAACTGTCCTTCCTGTTGTAAGGATATAATTGAATTATCAATAGCCATTCGGATCGAGTAAGGCAAAACTGAATTTTGGTAGTGGCTCTGAATGAGATAAAATAATTCTTCACTTTTTCCCAGAATATGCGGTAATTCCTTGCCAAAACTTTCTAAATCTCTAATCAAAATAGGCAGCAGGCGAGTTCCACCAAGAATAATAACAGCAAATAAAATTATATATAACAGGAGGATAGCTAACGCTCTTGATAAGCCTTTTTTCTCAAGATAACATACTGCAGGATTAAGCAAATAGGCCAGTAGTATAGCGATAATGAATGGGTACAAGCCACTGCGCACAAGCCAGAGAAAATATAGAGCTATAAATGCAAATAAAACAATAATAGTAAGTCTAACCTGTTTTTTCGTCAGCAGCATATATATGTTCTCCTTGTCAATAAGAAAAGACTTGGCTTGTGACAAGTCCTTTAGGACGTCGGCAGAAGCCTTAGTCGTTCAATCCAGGGAAAGTTATCACTTTCCATCTGGATAAGAAAAAGGAGACCATCCAGGTCCCCCTATTACCGGACACTAATCCAGCTTTTTCATCAACCGCTTGCGCGCCCGGCGTGCATCCCGCATTAAATCACGGGTGGTATCAGCAACTGCATCAGCACTACATTCAAACAGCGGCTTTTTTTGTGGTTTAGCCCTGGGAACTATGATGGCGCCTAGTGCTGTTCCTACAAGTCCACCAAAAAATAATCCTTGCCAAAACCTGTTGCGCATCATATCACCCCTTTTGTACCTCTAAATTAACAGTACCTGGCATGATATTATCATATAGAGTTAAAGTACCATCAACCTCAACATTAAAGATTTTTAAATCCTGATTTCGTACCATAAACTCTACACAACAATCCCCGCAATAGTACTGATCGGCACCGATTTTACCTATATCCCGTTGCCCGCATATAGGACAAGTTGTCATAACTACACCTCACACCTCTTTTGATTCAGGTATAAGAAGATTGGTCATAGCATCTGGAATGATTAATCGATCCTGACCAACAACTTGTGCTTGCGGCAGCGGCATAATTTTGCGGCCATATAGCAAATCCGTAATAAGACCGTCAGAAATCTCATAAGCCTTTATCTCACCGGTAGTACTATTATAAAGGGCATCCACTAATAAACCAAAGCTTAATCCGGCATCAGTATAAATTTGCTTGTCAAGCAAATCACACAGATAGTAAACAGTTCCCGGCATCATAGCCGGCTTTAACTCTTGCACCGCATATGTGGCTCGGAGCATTAGGGCATCTCTGCCAATTCTAAATACATCTTCAAACATAACGCCTTGATCATTAGTAAACCAATTAGCACCAGCGAGAACAATACCACGAACAGCAGCCTGCTCTAAGTCAAGAAGTACTTCTTTTACCTCGCCAATCTGCGCACCAGTTCCGGTAATTAGCACCGGCAGGCCAAATAAATTACGCAGTTTCTGCATCAGTAGGCCTCCATAACAGATTGTAGTCTTAGTATGGCCAAAAATGAGACAGTTTATAGCAAGTATTGTCCTATATAAAAATTTATGGCACAGTTACTTTACCGTCTTTGTTATAATTCCCCCGCCGACAACAATATCATCATGATAAAATACAACCGATTGTCCAGGTGTAATTGCCCGCTGCGGTGTGGCAAATTTTACATGAACCTGTCCATTACCAAGTGGGTTTACCATAGCCTGGGCCGGAGTTCCACTATAGCGAATTTTAGCTTCTACGGCGAGCGGCTCTGCCAGCGTATCAATTGTAATAAAATTGAGGTCACCGGCAATAAGCTCTGAGGCAAAAACATCCTGGTCTGAGCCGACAACCACTTCATTACGTTCGGCGTCAAGCGCGATAACGTATAAAGGTTTACCAACTGCTAAACCAAGACCTTTGCGTTGCCCAACTGTATAAAGCTGGACCCCCTGATGTTTACCAAGAATGCTGCCAGCCAAATCTACAATATTTCCCGGTTTCAGTGATTCAGGAATACGTTTTTTTAAAAAAGCTTTATAGTCATCATTAGGTACAAAACAGATCTCCTGACTATCAGGCTTATCAGCAACCGATAAACCTAACTCCCTGGCCATTTTTCTAGTTTCAGTTTTCGCAAATTGACCTAGCGGCATCAAAAAATGACTGAGAGTATGTTGATTTAGGTGGTATAACGCATAGGACTGGTCTTTAGTGAGATCAATCCCTTTGCGCAGAATATAGCGCTGGCGGTCTTTGGCATACATAATCTGCGCATAGTGACCAGTAGCCACATATTGGGCCCCCAGTGCTAACGCTTTGCTTAGCAGACCCTCGAATTTTACATAGCGATTGCAGGCAATGCATGGATTAGGTGTTCTGCCTGCTGAATATTCTGCCATAAAATAATTAACCACTGTGTCCTGGAACATGTCCCGAAAGTTAAGTACATAGTAAGGGATTCCTATTTTATTCGCAACCCGTCGGGCATCATCAACGGCTGATAGTGAACAGCACCCTCTACTGTCGGGGTCATTATTTTCCTGATCTTTTTCCCATATTTGCATCGTTGCGCCAATTACATCATAGCCTTGATGAACAAGAAGGGCGGCAGTTAAAGAACTGTCCACCCCTCCGCTCATGGCCACAAGCACTCTGGGCTTATCAGCCATTAATGAATCACTTTCCTTTTTTAGCAATATAGTCTTTAATCGCTTCATGCAATGCATCGGCTGCTAAATTTGAACAGTGCATTTTTTGCGGCGGTAAGCCACCTAAGGCTTCAGCGACTGCCTGGTTGGAGATTTCCAGGGCTTCATCTAAGTTTTTACCCTTAACCATCTCAGTTACCATACTGCTGGTTGCAATGGCGGCGCCACAACCAAAGGTTTTAAACTTTACGTCGGTAATTATATCATTTTCGACTTGCAGATAAATTCGCATAATATCGCCGCATTTGGCATTACCTACTTCACCAACACCATCGGCATCTTTTATTTCACCGACATTACGGGGATTGGAGAAATGATCCATAACTTTATCATTATACATAGTTATTCTCTCCTCTATACTAAATTAATGGTGATGACAACTTGAGCATGGATTGGAGGGCTTGAACTCAGCTGCACTGCCATACAAAGGTGACATACTGCGCAGCTTTTCCACAATCTCAGGTAGGATTTCCAAAAAGTAATCAATATCTTCTTCGGTATTGCCGCGTCCCAGTGTAACCCGCAACGAACCATGCGCTACCTCGTGGACTAACCCCATAGCTAAAAGTACATGTGAGGGATCAAGTGATCCTGAGGTGCAGGCAGAACCGCTCGAAGCAGCAATTCCCTTCATATCAAGATTCAAAAGTAATGATTCGCCTTCAATGTAGAGAAAACTAAAATTAACATTACCTGGTAATCTCAAATCCGGATGACCATTAAGCTTTACATGCGGAATCTTTTCCAAAATGGTAGCTATTACTTTATCGCGCAAACCTTTGATATAAGTATTCTTTTTTTCCATATCTCGATTGGCAATTTCTGCAGCCTTACCCAGACCAACGATTCCCGGTACATTTTCAGTACCTGCCCGTAGATTGCGTTCATGACCGCCGCCGTGCTGGATTTCCTCGATTTTTACACCCCGACGGATATATAAGGCACCAACGCCTTTACTGGCGTAGAATTTGTGTCCTGCCATCGTCAGTAAATCTATATTTAATTCCTTAACATCAATAGGGCAGCTGCCAACAGCCTGTACCGCATCAGTGTGGAAATAAATTCCCTTCTCTTTGGCCAGTTGTCCAATTTCTTTTATCGGCTGGATTGTTCCTACTTCATTATTAGCGAACATAACGCTAATAAGTATTGTTTGGTCTGTTATCGCATTTTTTAAGTCTTCCATACGGATCATGGCATTTTCGTCAACAGGCAAATATGTAACTGTAAAACCATGTTTCTCAAGATATTCGCAAGTATGCAAAATAGCATGATGTTCAATGGCTGTTGTTATAATATGATTGCCTTTCTTACGATTAGCAAAAGCCACACCTTTAAGTGCTAGGTTGTCACCTTCAGTACCACCACTAGTAAAGAATATTTCTTTAGGAGTGGCATTAATCAGAGCTGCTACTTTTTCCCGGGCTTCTTCCACTGCTTTGCGGGTTTCCCGGCCAAAAGAATGGACGCTGGACGGATTGCCGAATTTCTCAGTCATATACTCCAGCATCAGTTCGGCAACTTCCCGGTCAACCGGGGTAGTAGCCGAATGATCAAAATAAATACGTTTCATGCTACTCATCTCCTTGTCGCTTTTCTTTCTCTTCCTTGCATAAATCGTCAAGAGTAATTGAATCCAAAACAGAAGTGATACTATCTCTTACCTTAGCCCAGACACCACGGGTCACACATATATCAACCCGTGAACAGAAAGTTCTGCTGGCATCATCAGCCAACAAACAGTCCACTGGGGCAATCGGACCTTCCATAACCCGGATAATGTCACCAACCGAAATTTGTGCCGGTTCTTTAGTCAATGCATAACCGCCTTGGGCACCACGTACGCTTTTCACGTAGCCTGCTTTTCTTAGTGTACCCATTAACTGTTCAAGATAATGTTCAGATATTCCCTGACGCTGGGCGACACTTTTCAGTGAAATGGCACCTTGCCCATAATGAAGTGCCAAATCATACATCGCCGCTACGCCATATCGACCTTTCGTTGACAGTTTCACAGCAACCTCCCGCTCCGGCTTTTCCATTCCCGACTATTATGATAGGTTTTCTTTAAAATAAATAATAGCAGAAATTAAAACCGTTGTCAAAGGATAACGTTCTAATTATTTTCCTATATTATATATCATAAGCGCAGAGTATATCTATTATTTATTGACAGTATATTGTACCCTGTGGTATTTTTTATATATTAAATCATAGGAGGTCTTATATGAGTAATACTAATATCAACACACAATCGGTCAAAATCGTTACAGCTGATCCAGGTGGCTTAGGTCTATTTGGTTTAGCAATGGTTACTCTGGTAGCTTCTTCACAAAAACTTGGTTGGACTACAGGCCTTGCTTTTGTCATTCCCTGGGCTGTATTTTTAGGTGCTTTTGCGCAATTAATTGCCAGCTTTAATGATTTTAAACACAATAATACCTTTGGCGCAACAGCTTTTGCCGCGTATGGTCTATTTTGGCTGGGGATAGCCACCAGCTGGTTGATTAAAATGGGGGTTTTTGGCGCAGCATTAGCCGCTGATGCTAATGGTGCACAACTTGGAATTGCATTCATAGGGTATTTCATTTTTACTGTCTTTATGACTATTGGGGCTATGGAAACGCATAAAGTTCTTTTTATTATTTTTTTCCTGATCGATATTCTATTTCTCGGTTTGGCGGCAGATGCACTTGGTTTAGGACATAGCTGGCACACTATTGCCGCTTGGGCTGAATTTTCTATTGCAATTGTTAGCTTTTATGGCAGTGCCGCTGCTACCCTGAATACACATTTCGGCAAGCAATTTTTGCCGGTGGGCAAACCTTTTGGTATTTTTAAATAATTTACTAAGATAAATAAACGAATGCCCCCGCAGTTGCGGGGGCATTCGTTTATTTATTTGCTGCTTACTTTTTTTGT
>Ga0316604_10001235_pt1 | contig 23615 bp, 25 predicted proteins | sample OWC_soil_day20_C_FD_207650 | JGI IMG/M metagenome (GOLD analysis project Ga0316604, IMG submission 207650) | Wetland soil microbial communities from Old Woman Creek delta, Ohio, United States - OWC_soil_day20_CT | ecosystem: Environmental > Terrestrial > Soil > Wetlands | place: USA: Ohio...
TCTTGGTGTTATTGAAGAAATGGAGAATACATCTGACCTGGTTCAAGACATGTTTTATGATGACAAAATTGTGATTGTTGCTGATCCTGAATGTCATCTATTTAAGAAAGAAATTATAACTGTACATGATATTGCGAATGAACCTCTCTTATTGCGGGAAAAGGGAGCTGGCGTCAGAGATTTATTTGAATCCAAGATGAATCAACTGGGATTATTTACTAATCCATATTGGGAAAGTACCAGTACGACAGCCTTAATTAATGCTGCAAAAAAAAGTTTGGCGTTGCTGTAGTGCCTTTTCAGCTAGTAAAAGAGTATATTGCTTCAGGATCGTTAAAAGAACTCAAAGTGAAAGATATGGAGCAAAACCGAAAGCTGGCGATTGTATATCATAAAAATAAGTTATTGACAGACGCTATACAGGATTTTATAAAAATATGTCATAATTTATAATGAAATATAAAAATCCTTGTAGATTTATAACGCTATGTTTGCGTGTGAAAATCTACAAGGATCTTTAACTTGAGTCGAGTATTTATAGATTTGTTTGTGATTTATACAGCTAGCATAACTGATGTGGATTTTACAATAGCTTTCGCTTTCACACCAACTGCAAGTCTTAATTCTTTCACTGCGGCTAAGGAAATAGTAGCAGTAAGCGTATTACCGCCATCAGTTTTAAAAGTTACAGTTGCATTTACTACGCCTTCTGTAACTGCTGCAATTTCACCGGCGATCTGATTTCTTGCGCTGATTTTTAATTCACCGATACCGATCATTACTTCTGTAGCTTTAATTACAGCTGTTGCTGCTTTACCAGAAGTAAGTCCAAGATCAGCTACTGCTTCTTTAGAGATGGTAGAACTAACTTTTGTACCGCAATCCAATTTTAATGTAACGATAGAATTTACTGCACCTTCTTGGATTGATTCGATTTTTCCAGCTAATTGATTTCTTGCGCTAATGCTCATTTTTTCTTCCTCCTGTTGTATTAATAGTATAAGATCATGAGATGAGGTTGTCCTCAAGTACTCTTCTGTTTCATATGATATCATTGAAGTAATCATATGTCTAATTGGATATTGAAATGATTATAATAGGGGAAAACCTATAGTTTGCTAATTTACAAATGGGTTTCGCTATATTATGATGGGCGGAATGCCTCTGATTTAACTCCTTGGATAGATTACTTTATTGAATCATGGAACGGGCATTTCAAAAGGTGGCGTTGTCGGCACAGTCTCAATTAAATGATCAAATTGATCTAAGAATACGCAACGTGGATTCCAAAGATAAAGTAGTACAAAAGCTTGTGTTTCTGAAGGACGGGGAAAATACTCTCAAAGATATTGAGCGGGGAATTTAAAGATGTTAATTCCCGTACTATAATAAAGTGGGCTCAGGGCTGGATTGAAAAAGGATTGCTTGAACCTGCAAGTGGTGAAAAACGTATTCGTGTGTATAGGATAGGGAACAATCATAAAATATAAAACTATCAGATTTAGGTTATATATATAAGGAACAAAATTCGCCATTGTTATTGATACGGAGAAGGTAATCACCGTAACATGTCGATCGGCGAATTAGCCGTTGCTGATGATATAGAGATCCCTAGTTAATTTTGAATGAGCAAGAAAAGGTGGATTTGCAAAGTTGCGGATCAGCGAGTCGAACTGAACTGAGTTTCTGGGAGGAATGTGCTTGTATAAGAATGTGAAGGTCATTATCATTGGTGGTAGTCCCATGAGTGGTAAGACAACCTTAGCAATTAAGTTGGCAGCACGATATGAATATAATTGCATCTCAACTGACGATATTGGAGAGATATTACAGACAATGGCTGATATTAATCCTATAAAAGATCTGGATTATCGCGAATATTATATAAAAAAATCAATCGAAGATTTATGTTTAGATGCGTGGGAGTATCATCAAAAAATATGGCCTGCTGTAAAACGTTTAGTTAAAATTCATAGTGAATGGGGAACGCCAATTATTATTGAAGGCTGGGCTTTGTATCCGAGTTTAGTAAATGAATTTAAAAGCCAAAATGTAAAAAATATATGGCTTATTTGTGATCAAAATGTTTTAGATTACAGGCTGAATGCTAATAGAGAGTTCTATCAAGGGGCGTCTAATGAAGATGTGGTGAAAGAGAAATTTCTCCAAAGAAGTATATGGCATAATAAGAAGCTATTTGATGATCTTACAACTGCAAATAACTATATCAAAGTGACAAGATGTTTATTAGAAGCTGAGCTGCTAGAGAAAGCAAGCAATATATTAGATCACGATGAAGCCAGCTTAATAGAAGTAAAGTGATGAAGGTGCAAAGCCAGTGTTATGTAGTTTGTAAGCAGTATTTACATTAAGATGTATTAGTCGGTCCTTAATTTCATTGGTTTGTGCCTTGAGTAAAGCGAAAGGAATGGTTAGATAATGAAACAAATGTTTCGTGAAGTATCAGGCGTGCATAAATGGAAAATAATTGAACCAATTAATAAGGGCTGGTCTGATGATAAGAAATATCATATAGTAACCGATGAGGGAATACAATTGTTGTTGCGTGTTTCAGATATATCCAAATATGAAATTAGAAAAAAAGATTATGAGACAATGAAAAGGCTTGATGAAGTGGATGTCTTAATCTCAAGACCAATTGATTTTGGTGTTTGCAATGATGGGAAACATGTCTATTTCCTGCTCACTTGGCTTGAAGGGGTAGATTTGAAAGAATTACTTCACACATTGAGTGATAAAGAACAGTATAATTTCGGAATGAAAGCGGGTGAGGCATTAAGAAAAATGCATTCAATCGCTGTATCGGGAAATCACATTTTGTGGACAAAACGTTTTAATCGTAAAATTGATCGTAATATCAATCAGTATCAAGCATGTGGTATTGAAATTTATGGTGCAGACCAGATTGTAGATTATATTGAGAAGAATAGGTATCTCTTGGATAGTCGTCCGCAAACATTTCAGCACGGTGATTATCATATTGGAAATATGATAGTCACTAAACATGGTGAAGTAGGAATTATAGATTTTGACAGACTTGATTATGGCGATCCTTGGGAGGATTTTAACCGTATTGTATGGTGTGCGGACGAAAGTAACGCATTTGCGTCAGGGCGTATTAATGATTACTTTGGAAATAACGTGCCGGAAGTATTTTTTAGATTAATGGCACTTTATATTGCAACTAACATACTTTCTTCTGTGCCTTGGGCTATTCCATTTGGAAAAGAACAGATTGATATCATGCGTAAACAGGCAAGTGATGTTTTGGAATGGTATGATGGATTTCAAACAGTAATTCCTAAATGGTATTTGCCATACACTCATGGTCCCAAGTAAGGGAGAGCGTATCTTACGAGGGGCAACTAGCCATATTTCGCATGCTACTGGATTCATTTCGTTGATAAATCTTCTATGATCAGCAAAACTGTCTACACTGATCTCATCAATGAGATCCAGTCAGCCAAAGGGGAAAAATCTTCGTTCACCAAGATGCCTTCAGACACAACCCACGGTGGCTCTACACTGCAGTCACTCGCGCAGAGAAAGAACTTACACTCACCAGCGAATCAAGTTCCTACAAACAAACATGGGATCAGATCGCGAAAGTAGCACATGATACATGTAAAGGGTAGTGGGAGTATCTGATCAAATTTGTCTTCACAGGCTTCTTTGACTATTATAATACCAGGAGACGTCATAGCTTCTAAGGTAGTATTTCACGGTTAATGTATGAAATTAGAAGAAACCACCCATTTATAATGTCCGCATAACCCGATAGGGTTCAGTTTTAAGGTCGATATGGTAAGCAGTATACAATTACAAAAAAAGAGACTAAGTATATCAAAAGAAACAGAAATATCTCAAATTTTACGGAGATATTTCTGTTTCTTTACTTAATGTTGTTCTGAGTGACCGGAATATAAATTTTAGTAATTTAGAATACCCTATACAAATAGAATTTATCTTATCCATATCTGATTCGTAAATGGACCAAGGGAGAGCTTAAGATTCGGAAAAAAATAATTTCAAACTATTTATTTCTGTCATTGTTGGTTTTATTAGCTCCGACTCAACGTACATTCTCATTATTTCGAGTCGTACTAATTGTGAATTGCCAGAAGCATTTGCGGTGATTAGTCTTTGCAAACTAGCCATACATACATAAGGCAAAACCTCACTAATAAAATATTTTTTAGCGGCTTCGCTGTCTATACTAGCTTGTTCATGAGGCATAAACTTAGAAAAATCAATCAAATTGCTATTCATTACTTATCACTCTCCATTTTATCTATCCTCCTGCAATCAAATAGGAGAATTGACTACAATTCTTTAATTACTATTCTATACATTTAATATTATAAAATCGTTTAGAATAAAGTTTATATCAAAAAACGGCTCCGGTGTGAAGAACGGCTATCCGCCAACCGCACTTATTGAGCGTAGACCTGTTATCCTAGGTATATAGTATTGGTTGAGAGTCACCTGTAATTTAATAGGAGGGCTTTTTTTGTTTAGTTAGTAAAATACATTATTACTGTAACAATCCTGTGACATTGTAATGCTACAATACATTTATATAAAAGGAGGTTATTTAACCATGAAAAGCATAGTTGAAAAAATAGCCGTTTTTTCAATGATAGGTATGATGCAAATAGGCCTAGGTGTTTCAGTAATAGAAGCCTCACCACTACACAATAATCTAGCTTCCATGCAGCAACAAGATGATCGGTATGATAGAGATCGGCATCAAGATCGTCATCAAGATCGGCAAGAACGAGAACGTATTGAAAATGAACGACATGAACGTGAGATGAGACGGCGTCCTCATGAGAATGAACGAGAGTGGCATGAACGTCAGCGTCATGAAAAGGATCGTCATGAAGAAAATTTGAGACGAATTGCCCATGACATTCTGGATTTGATTCTTGATAAATAAGAAAATGTGGGTGGTTATGAGCTCTCCTGTTTTTTCGGATAGCTGATATAATAATGTATAAATAGCAAATCAGTTGACAACGTACCGAATCATCACTAAAAGCCACTATCAGTCACAGTAGTGGCTTTTTTCATTTACTTAAAAATCATAAATAATTAGAAAGTTAGATTATTAGATCTCTTTATAAAACTATGATATGGAGAGGGTATATATTAGGATGAGTTTTACTATTAAATTTTAAAAGATAAATTTCTAACGCTTAATCTGACAAACTGGTAATAATATACCAGAAGGTAGGTAGTTATTATGTGGTTCGGGTCGCTGGTAATGATTTATCGGCTTTGTTTTTGAGTTGTGATAATTACTATGGGTACACTATTATATTGAACTGTTAAAACGTTGTGGAAGTATAGGGTTAGGTCCCTAGTGTAGCTTCTTAGGGTGTGGTTTTGGAAATAGGTATAAAATAACACCCCAGTGGATATAAATTATGGGGGTGTTATTATGATCGAGTAGATAATGGCTTACCATGCATGCGTACTATTATTGGTAGCTACGAGGATGATAATTTATTTGCCATGAGGAGGTAATAATGGAATACGAATGGTCAGGTAGGCTCAGTCTTGGCACTGAGTACAAAGTGTTAAATCAACCAGCAGATATGATTGTTGATGTGATTGGGGTTGACAATGATAATGGATATGTGACATTGCAATCAAATACTATGTTTAGTGTTGAATTATTTGTGGGTGGTGTACAGGTTGCTATACTGCCAGCATTTGCGGTTTAACTATTATACGACTTAAAATCATACAGCTTTTCAAACTAAATAGATTTGTAAAATAAAAGCGTACTGACTATGGGGCGCTTTTATTTTACAAAAAATACAAACCACGCTTTGGCGAAGCGTGGTTGTAAGGGAGCAATTTAGATTCGTGGATAGTCTGGATAAATTAGCAACTAGAGGAAGAATCGTCAACAAAACTGAAAAGTAACAAGAGGATAATTATAATAATAATGAAGCCGCCACCGCGCCCGCTTCCAAAACCGAAGCCCATAAGTATTCCTCCTTTATCGTCGATTAATACATTATATGAACCTAATTTCAGGAGGTGAGTATCATACAACAGGTCAATTCATTATTTTAATACGATTACTTAACAGTCGACGCATGCAAATATAGGCGGTTTTTTAGCGATTAATCACTATCTCCAGTAAGTAAACATATTGGGCATATTATATGTTGTTCATCAGATTCAACTTGTACGAAGCATTTCTTATCTTGGCCACAAAAGTGACATTCCGTATGTTGAAGTTTGTTGTTTTCGTAATCCATAATAAACCTCCTTTTTTGAATATAGCATATAACAAAATATATATTTTATACGGTTTTATTAGAGGAATTATTTATCTTTTATCGAATTATGTATTTAATTGGTAAAAGGGAGTGTGTTTTAATGAGTTCAAATTCCATGTCAACATTAGAAGAAGTAGTGAGCTTTAAAAATTCTGGGTATATTCCTGATGGGCTATTTCAGAATACAGATGGATCGGGGTATATTATCTTAAAAAATGGTGGTGAGCAAATAGGAGTTGATTTGCCGACAGTTAAAGATGTTGAAGAAATAGCAACCGAAACTGAGTTAGAAATTCAAGAATCTGGCTTCTAATATAATAAGCATCAGTTGTGGGCGATAATTGCTTATTATAATCACAACAGTTTGTATCGATAGCTTAATTACATTTACATTGTGTGGGCATTATTGGGTATATAAGACAAAACTAAAGGTTGTTATGATAGTGAGCCGTAAGGCTCCTTTTCTTTTACGCCATTGTAGGACATTTTTATCAAAACACATATTATGTAATAAATATAATATATTATTTTGATAAAAAATGATTGTTGATTCTGATCGTGATTGCTGTCATCACTGTTTTACTAATGACTGTGTGTATTGTAAGCATGATAGATCTTGGTAGCTTTTATAAAATGAGTAGTAATCCTGATATTGAAACAGCTAAACAACAAATAATAGACCTTGGTGGTACTATCTAATAGAACGCCAAACAAACCCCGTCTTTTTTCAAGGTGGGGTTTGTTTGACGCTTACGTATGAGCAATACAGGATATTTGTAAACTGTATTAGGTGAAATAGTGTCTTTTAATGTTAATATTGATTTATACTTTAAATACTGATACTGCAATCTGGAGTTCGTCGGCTACTCCGGCAAGAGCTTGGCTTGACGACGCTACTTCCTGAATTGAAGCTGATTGTTCTTCAGTTGCAGCAGACACGCTTTGCGTTTTTCCAGCATTGCGCTTGGATATTTCCTCAATTTCTCGGACAGACATGACTATTTGTCGACTGCCAGTTGCCATTTGCTGAATAGCCGCGGAGATGTCTCTTATTTGCGAAGTCACTTTTTCTACTGACGCAGCAATGTTGTTAAAAGATTGACCAGCGTGTGTTACAACCTGGCTTCCGAGAGCTACCTGCTGCATACCTTCATGCATTGATATAACTGTTTCCCCGGTTTCATGTTGGATTTCGGTGATTAAAGATGCAATTTGTTTAGCGGCATCTTGTGACTGCTCAGCCAATTTGCGTACTTCTTCTGCTACGACAGCGAATCCACGTCCTGCATCACCAGCTCTTGCCGCTTCAATCGCAGCATTAAGAGCTAATAAGTTTGTTTGGTCAGCGATGGCGCGAATAGTATCGACGATTTGCCCAATTTCTTTAGAGCGATCCCCTAGCTTGCTAACCTTAGTAGATGTTTCTGCAACTGTAGCCTCAATCATAGTCATTTGAGCAACGGCAGTCTCTATTGCCTGTCCACCATCTTTTGCGGTCATAGAAGTTTCGTCTGAAGATGCAGCAACACTATTGGAGTTTGCAGCCACTTCTTCTATCCCGGCCGAAATTTGCTCAACGATTGTCGATGTGTCGTTTACAGCAGTTAATTGCCGTTCCGTGTCATGGGCTATGTCTGTGATGGAGATTGCGATTTGGTTTGCCGCCTGCGCAGATTGATCTGCACTGGCGGTTAGTTCTTCTGATGACGCTCCAACAGATTGAGCTAGGTCATTTACTTTAGTTATAAGAGATCTAAGCTGTCTTACCATCTTGTTAAAGTCAGTAGCGAGAGTTCCAATTTCATCAGATGACGTAACAGGTACCTGTTGAGTTAAGTCGCCAGATGCTACAATGCCAACAGATTGTACCAGCGACTTAATGGGTTTAACGATCCTGCTTGCAATAACTACTGCGATAAAGATTATACAAAGGATGGCTATGCATGAAATGCCAGCAATGGTAAGGAGCAACTTGTTTTGAGCTTCAATCGCCTCAGAAAATTTTTGTCCGGCGAATATGACTCCTATGGGCTTGTTGTCAGCGCTTAGAAGTGGCATATATGTAGTAACGTAATTCGTCCCCAGTATTTCTGCCTCGCCTACATAGCGTTGTCCCTCTTTCAAAACCTTTGCCGCAATTGCTTCATTTAATTTTGTTCCAACAACGCGTTGGCCGTCCTTTGTTATCGTTGTGGAAACACGTACATCGCCCAAAAAGAGCGTTGTATCAGTCTTAAACAGGGCTTTAGCTTGATCTACAGCTTCATTTTTTGCTACGTTGTAGCCAACCGAAATCACCCCTACAAGTTCGCCTTTTTCATTTTTGATAGGTATACCGGCCCGAGCAGATAGTTTGACCTCAGTCCCAGGCTCAATAGAGGCAAAGGCTGTTCCTTGGATTGCCTTCTGGATATTGACTTGGTTGGTGACCATATCACCTTTTTTATCCGGTGCGTGCGTCCGAGCTATGACTACACCTTTGTTGTCGGTAATCGTGGCAAAGTCAAGCTTAGCTTCATTTACTAGCGGCTGTAGTACAGAGAGCACTAAAGCGGTATTCTTGCTTTCGATGGCTGAGATGACAAGAGGGTTGGTAGCCAAAACGGCACCATGGCTGATAGCATTTTTTTTATAGGTTTCCAGAATTGAGTTTAACCCCTCCATGCCCTGTATGGCCCTATCCTCAGTGATTTTCTGCATTGTACCCGAAAATAGAAAGAGTGCTGGGACAACGGTAGCGCAAATAATGACTATGCTTACAAGAACGAAGCATAGGATGAGTTTACTTGACAAATTTAAGTGCATGCTTTTAAGCATCATATCCCTCCTTGTAACTTAAAGTCTTTTTACATGTAATTCGACAATAGTAAAAATTATCCTTTTTGTGAAAGAAATATCAATTATAGAATCGATTGCTAGTTGCTAAGGAATCCGGATGGCGCAGGCTAAATTCACTATCACGCTAGCCTCTTATTGGTCTAGGCGGCTAGACATACGATTGCAAAGAAAATACCGCTCTATTATGGCGGTATAAGTTATTATTATTTATTTTTGATAAATGCTATTTTCGGCGATTTCTACTTTGAGTAGTGAGCGTACATGCTCAATCTGATTGGCAATACTCGTGGACGAGGAACTGGCAAAATGTAGGCCGACTGCGAAGGGGATATGATCAATGAGGGTAACTAGCAGTGAGCCTGAATCACCGCCGGAGGTCATGGCGGTATTGACAATTTGATCTTTGAAGCGGGCTGTTTTGCCACCAGAGTAAGAAACATCAACAGTGGTATTGGTTGCCAGTATTCTGCCTCGGGTAAAACCTGTCGTACGACCGGTTTTTTGTACGATCATACCGACTTTTACTTTTTCCTGGGGTAGCCAACCGCCTACATAACCCATCCAGCTAATGGCTCTATCTAGATTATGCAACTGGCCTTGGGCAATGGCGGCATCGACAATATTATCGTGTAGATAGCGAGGAACAAAGGGTTCAAAATCAATGGGAATAAATCTGCTTAAGTTGGCAATGGTATCAAAAGGGCAACATCCACCATCTATAGGTCCGGGTTGAACAATCGGATCACCAGGGCGAGCATTGTTTTTATTGGCTAGGACATGATTATTGCTCAAGATGTAATATTTTTTTGGTATGCCTATACCTTGTGGTAGCAAATCATAGACACATGTGGCAATGGTTCCGGCAGTAATATCCATATGGCCGATACTGTAGCCTCCTTGTACTGGACGGATATGCTGGGTAAGGCCAGAGGCTTTATTAGATAATATTGAGCTGCCGGCTTTGGCAGTTAACCTTCCTACTGGAATAACATCTATGTCCATGCCTTTCAGGATTGGTGGTAGTAAGCTGGCTTTGGGGAGTTTATATTTTTCGACCTTATGAGTGACTAGAACCATCAAGGCTGGCGTACCTGTTGGCTGATTATTTTTCCATTTAACCCCGACGCCTAGACCGACAACATTGACTCGTAGATTATCGGGGTATAGGAATTCCTCCACAACTTCACTGTGTACTTGTTGTAGGGCAGCTAAATCAGCTGCTGACAACATCATCTTTATCTCATCATTCATTAATAAATATACTCCCTTCTTAGGGGTGTGATTTGCTGCTTTTACGGAATCAGAAAGTATAGCACTTTCTCGATTCCCAAAAGCAGGCACAGTCGCTTTGTTCGATGCGTTAGCAGTCGAACATTCTTCTGTCTGCGTCTGAGGACGTGCCTGAAGCCAAGTCTTTTCTTATATAGTATTTAACATATAAAAATTTGGTGATATAGTTGCAGTATTTATTATTGCTATTATAATGTATTTATTAGCTACCCTATTTGCCAGAAGATAATATTGAGGTTTTATGATAAAAGGGGGGGCTTTAATGAATGAAAAAAAACCTTGGGACGATAAAGAAGAATTGAAAAAAAGACTGACCAAGTTGCAATATGAGGTAACACAAAACCAAGGAACTGAGCTATCATTTGACAATGAATATTGGAATCATAACCATGCTGGTATTTATGTTGATATTGTATCTGGTGAGCCTTTATTTAGCTCCATGGATAAATATCAGTCAAGTTGCGGTTGGCCAAGCTTTACTAAACCTTTATCAGAAGACCGAATTATCAAGAGGACTGATGATAGCTATGGAATGAATCGCATTGAGGTGCGCAGTAAAGAGGCAGAGTCTCATTTGGGTCATGTATTTAATGATGGACCGACGCCAACAGGATTACGATATTGTATTAACTCAGCAGCCTTACGCTTCATCGCGAAAGAAGACTTGGTAAAAGAAGGGTATGGTGAATATGTGGATCTTTTCAAGGCCCATTAAGATGGCAGTGGTGCTTTATGAAATATAAAAATATCATACAGGGGATCTTTATAAAACGTGTCAATCGATTTATTGCCCATGTTTTAATTGACCATATAGAGCATATTGTCCATGTCAAAAATACTGGAAGATGTAGAGAATTATTAATTGCTGGGGTAGTGGTTATATTGGAACCATCGCAAAATCCAGAGCGAAAAACAGCCTATTCTTTAATTGCTGTTTATAAAGGTCATCGACTTATCAATATTGATTCTCAGGTGCCGAATCATGTTGTTTTTGAAGCTTTACAAACAGGAAGTATTTCGGAATTAGGACTGTCAGACAAGATGAAAAGGGAAGTAACTTATGGAAATTCAAGATTTGATATCTATTGTGAGTCTGCTCAGCAAAAGAAGTTTATTGAAGTCAAGGGCGTAACCCTTGAAGATGAGGGGATAGTCATGTTTCCTGATGCTCCTACAGTCCGGGGTACTAAGCATGTTTATGAAATGATCAAAGCTGTCGAGGCTGGATATGGGGGAATTATTTTTTTTCTGATCCAGATGAAGGATGTAAACTGTTTTAGACCGAATGTAAAAATGGATGAAAATTTTGCTAAGGCATTGGCGCTAGCGAGGACAAAAGGTGTTACACTGCTTGCATATGACTCTGTTGTTCATGAAGATGAAATTGTTTTAGGGACTAGGGTGCCTATTTTATGAGACAAAAACGTGAAATGAGTGAGAATATTGTATTTTGATACTGCAGGAGGACCGGTATTTCGACCGCCTAGTGAGGCTGATAGTTTTATTTTGCGGGTGACTATGGGGTGTTCCCATAATCGCTGTACCTATTGCAATATGTATAGAGCAGTGAATTTTCGCGTGCGGACCATGGCTGAAATTATGGCACAAGTCAATGCTGCTAAAGGATATCAAAAGTTTATCCGACGCATATTTTTGGCTGATGGCAATGCCCTGGTGCTAGTCACAGATAAGTTACTGGAGATTCTCGCAATATTAAAAGAGTCCTTTCCTAAACTACGTAGGGTATCTTGCTATGCTGGACCAAAGGATATTTTGAGCAAAACACCTCAAGATCTTCAGCGGCTATATGAAGCTGGGCTTACTTTGGTCTATTATGGTATGGAATCAGGTGATGATGAAGTCCTGAGTCATGTTTGCAAAGGTGTAACAGCTCAGCAATCTATTGAAGCAGGGCAACGAGTGGTTGCATCAGGTATCAAGTTATCTGTCATGGTGATTGTGGGTCTGGCGGGCAAGATTGGCTCTAAGGCACATGCTCATCATACCGCCCAAGCAATTAATGCCATTCATCCTTATATGCTAAGTGCTTTGACATTGATGATGTACCCCGGTAGCGAACTGCGAGATGAATATGAGCATGGTCAATTTGAAATATTGTCACCAACGGAAAGTATGGGGGAATTATATGAACTCATTAGTGAACTAAAGTTACCTCATGAAGCTCATTGTTTATTTCGGAGTAATCATATTTCAAATTATATTGCGTTGGCAGGTACATTGCCTCGTGATAAAGAACGGTTGCTTAGTGAAGCTAAATGGGGGATGGCAGAGCTGTCTACTTTGACGGATTGGGATGTTTATAATAATGTAGAAAAATAGATAGTAATAAAAGCAGCTTCTGTCATCAAGGACACAAGCTGCTTTTATTAATTAAGGTATGTAAGATACACAAAGAGTAAAGTAATGTTTAATAGAGGAAAATCAATCTGAGATGTAGAATTTTGTATCGAGTATCATTTAACATAAAAAGGTAGGATATGTTAAAATTGGTCTGGGAGGTAACTATGCGTATTGCAGTGATTGATGGACAAGGTGGAGGTATGGGGAAAGTCATTATTGAAAAAATGAGGAAAGAATTTCGGGAGCAGATTGATATCCTCGCCTTAGGAACGAATGCGCTAGCAACTTCTGCTATGCTGAAGGCTGGAGCCAATGAAGGTGCTACAGGTGAGAATGCGATTGTATATAATAGTAAAGATAGTGAGTTGATTATAGGTTCATTGAGTATTATTATGGCGAATTCAATGCTTGGCGAGCTTACACCTAAAATAGCAGAAGCAATAATGAATAGTAAGGCGCGTAAATTGTTAATACCTATCTATCGGGGGAATATTGATATTATAGGACTGCAAACTGAGCCACTTCCTCATTTGGTAGATGCTCTAATAGTACAAATAAAGAAATATTTAGGGGGCTGTGAATATGTGCGAAGCTAATGTTTATTTAGTAAATAAGAATATCGAGGAATTATTACTTGAGAGAGTAGACAAAATCATACCTAAAAGTGGAGAAATTTACTTAGAAAACATTTTTGGTGAACGCAAAATAGTGGCTGCACGCATTAAAGAGCTTCATTTAGTTGATCATAGAGTTATCTTAGAGCGGATTGAAACGAATGCTTAAAGATTGTAAATCATAGAAGCAAGTATTTATTAAGGAGACTATTTATAATGAAATTATATTCGAATTTTCCAATGCGCATTATAGTAGCGGTTATTACATTATTAATTCTTAGTGCTGTATCCGTAGTAGTGGCATCGAATGATACTGGGAAAGTAGAATATGTTAATGGAGTCGTTCTGTCTGAGCAGTCACTAGATGTTCCAGGAAATAAAAATATGGGTATTACGAGCAAGAAACTACTAACGATCCAGCTGACATCGGGAGAGGAATTTGGTAAGCAAGTTCAAAGTATTAATTATCTTACCAATCAACCTTTATTTGATATAAATCCAAGTCCAGGGGACAAAATTATTCTGGCTGTAAATGAAGTTCAAACGGTGAAAAATTATCATGTTGCTGATTTTAATCGTCTTTCATCAACATACATATTAGTAGGTATTTTTGCTTTATCCTTATTACTTTTAGGAATAAAGACCGGCATTAAGACACTTTTTGTTGTTTGTTTCTCTATATTTCTTGTTTTTCAAGGTATGATTCCGTTCATATTAAATTATCACTGGAATTTTATTCTTGCTACATTGCTTGTCTGTGCGGTGATTGCAACAGTCACTCAAATAACAATAAGCGGTTGGAATCAAAAAACATGGGGTGCTATTTTAGGAACTGTAGGCGGTGTAACTATTGCGGGAGTATTGGCAGCGGTAGCTATTTCCTGGATGCATTTGACTGGTCTAGACAGTGAAGAAGCAATGATGCTCAAGGTCACTACTCTATCCTTCGTTAATTTTCAAGAAGTATTGTTTGCGGGTATTATTTTAGGATCATTAGGAGCTGTCATGGATGTAACAATATCTATTGCTTCCACTCAATATGAAATTAAAAACTCTTGTCCGCAATATGGTTTTTCTGAAATATTTAAAGCGGGTACAAATGTTGGCCGAGACGTAATGGGGACAATGGCAAATACCTTAATCCTAGCTTATACGGGTAGTTCATTGCCATTAATTTTTCTTATCATGTCCCAAGAGAATGTATCGTTAACGCGCGTCATGAATTTAAATATGGTTGCAACTGAAATAACCAGAGCTCTTACAGGAAGTATTGGACTGATTTTTTCCATACCATTAACTGCTGCTATTACAGCATTTTTTTTGAGTCGGAAGTTGAGCTCTAAGATTGATGATTTAATAGATTGATTCTAACAAGTATAATTGATACAGGATAAAGAAAACTTGGCTTGTGCCAAGTCTTAGGACGGAAGGATGTTTGACTGCTAAAGCAATCTGTGCCTGCTTCTTGAATTGAGCAAGTGATATACTCTCTGATTCTGCTGTCAAAGGCCACTCAAATGTTAGAGTGGCTTTTGACATAATATCCAATCTAGAGCGGAGAATAGTTTGTAGACGATTTATATAAAATTGTTGAAATAAATTATCGAAAAAAAGCCTATGTAAATCTTGACAAAGTAAGATAATTGTTTTATATTATATTGAGAATGATTTTCAATATCACTATGAGAAAAAATTTATTAGCAGCAATTTTACAAGGGTGGCGTAAGCATTAAAAATGTAGTTGGTTTTACGCTCTGTGACTGACAATAAAATATGTAGGAGGTAGGAAATTAGTGACAGTAAAAATGGATTCTGATGAACAATGTGTAAGTTTTCAGATTGAAGGTGATATTTATGATGAGCATGCAGAATGCTTGTGCGACATGATTAATTCCCAGGTGCGGCGAGGTATAAAAGACCTAGAAATCCAACTTTCTGCTACATACTACATCAGTACCAGGGGGCAACAATGTCTGCAAGGATTGAAAAATATGTTAGGGAGCCAAGGTGTATGTCTATCCTTTAATGGGCAGCCCGCAAACATGAATTAAATACGATGAATTTGTAAAGCAGGAAGAGCTAAATTTTTTTGTTATTTAATTGAGAATGAAAATCAGTAAAAAAGTGAGGAATGAAAATGAATAAGTTTCTTAGTGATCTAAGGGCCGGAGAAAAAGGTATAGTGAAAAAAGTAATGGGTAATAGCTTGATTAAACGGCGTATTGTTGACATGGGTGTTGTGAGTGGCTCAGTGGTTGAAGTACAGAAATTTGCACCTCTTGGCGATCCTATGGAAGTAAAAATAAAAGGTTTTAATCTTTCATTAAGGAAAGCAGAAGCTGAAATGATTGAGATAGAAATTATTTTATAAAAACATTGATAACGATAATTAATTTCAATAAAACTGAATGAATAAAGGGGAATAATGATGAGGAAAAAAGAAGTGATAGTTGCATTAGTTGGCAACCCCAATGCAGGAAAAACCACTATATTTAATAATATAACAGGAGGGCGTCAGCATGTAGGGAATTATCCTGGTGTCACTGTTGAGAAAAAGGAAGGATTTAAGAAGTTTAAAAATAATGATTTTTGCCTGGTAGATTTGCCTGGTACTTATAGTTTGACTGCTTATTCATTGGAAGAGATTGTGACTCGTAATTTTATTGTCAATGATAAGCCTGATGTGGTTATTGACATTGTAGATACATCTAATTTGGAGCGTAATTTATATTTAACCGTACAACTGTTAGAGTTAGGTCATCCTTTAATTCTAGCTTTAAATATGGTCGATGTAGCTGAATCTACAGGTTTAAAGATTAACGATGCTAAACTGGCAGAAGGTTTAGGCGGGATCCCAGTTGTTCGTACCGTTGGAGCCCGTAAGGAAGGTATGGATACTCTCTTAGATATTGCAGCAAAGGTAAGTAGTAGTCAGCAAGTTGTTTCATTTAAACTAGATTATGGCGGCGATGTAGAAGCCGCAGTTACCAAGGTGGAACCTTTGCTCATATCTCTACATACAGATCTTAATTTTTCTCAGCGGTGGTTGGCACTAAAATTATTGGGGAATGACGCTAATATCATTGAGTCTGTGGGCAAGTTATCGAATGGGGATCATATCATAGCTGCTGTTAATGAAATTCGCCTAGCATTAAATAATAAACTTGGAGAAGACGTTGAATTATTTATTGCAGGTCAACGTTATAAACATGTTGGGAAAATATATGAGTACGCAGTTAATACTGGAGCGTTAAGTTCTATAACAATGTCTGATAAAATTGATAGAATTTTGACAAATAGAATGTTTGGTTTACCCATATTTTTCGCCTTAATGTGGATGGTATTTAACTTAGTGTTTACAGTTGGCAATATTCCAGCTGATTGGATTGATGAAGGTTTTTCTATGTTAAGTAAATATTTAGATACGGTAATCAGTGATGGTCCTCTTAAATCCCTGCTTGTTGATGGTGTTGTTGGGGGTGTAGGTAGCGTTCTTGTATTCATACCTAATATTTTGTTATTGTTTTTAGCAATTGCAATCCTAGAAGACACTGGCTACATGGCTAGAGCGGCGTTTATCATGGATAGAATCATGAAAAGATTTGGACTCCATGGTAAATCTTTTATTCCCTTATTATTAGGCTTTGGATGCAGCGCAACTGCCATGATGGGAACCCGGACACTAGAAAATCCTCGTGATCGAATTATTACCATGTTGGTAACGCCACTGATGAGTTGTAGTGCAAAACTACCCGTATATACTATTTTAATAGCGGCATTTTTTGATGAAAAAATTGCTGGAAATGTATTGTTTTCTATTTATTTTTTAGGAATTATATTATCAATGATCGTAGCCTGGATTTTTCGTAGTACATTTTTCAAAGGGGAAAGCGAACCGTTTGTTATGGAATTACCACCATATCGCATGCCTACAGCCAAGAGTGTATTGATTCATATGTGGGAACGCAGCACACTGTATCTAAAGAAGGCAGGAACCATTATTTTAGCAGCATCGATTTTGATGTGGTTTTTGACAACATATCCTAAGGAGATTGAATACTCTAAGGATTATGATGCTTTGGTAGCTCAGGCTGAGGAAGCTTATACACAACAAGTTAGTGAAGATGTTTTATCCAAACTAGAAATTGAAAATATTGATCAAAATGAAGAATTAGCAGCTTTGATTGATATTATTCAAAAAGAGGAAGAAAATTTTGCTGCAGAGACGAAAGACTTAGATGAGGATAGTTCGGAATATGCTAAATTAGAAGAAGAAAAAACAGAAAAGAATCAGCAGCTTGAAGCCCAAAATGGATCAATATATTCTTATGCTGCAAAATATGTGGAGCTTACCCAGAAAATAGAGAATGAAAAGGACACAATAAAAAATCAAAAATCTGGGGAAGAGCTAGAGAAAAGTTATGCCGGACAATTTGGCAAGGCGATTGAACCAGCGATTGCACCACTGGGTTTTGATTGGCGTATTGGCATCAGTCTGGTGTCAGGTGTGACTGCCAAAGAAGTTGTTATCAGTACGATGGGGACTATTTATAGTATCGGAGATGGCAATGAGAATTCTCATGGTTTGGCGAAAGCCCTAAAAAGTGATGAACAGATGAATCCCTTGGTGGCATATGCATTGATGGTTTTTGTACTTATCTATTCTCCTTGTTTAGCAGCTCTTGCTGTGATGAGAAGAGAGACAGGGTCGTGGAAATGGCCGGCAGTCAGTATGGTATATTTAACAACATTAGCGTGGGTTGTTACTTTTATTGTATATCAAGGTGGTAGATTGTTAGGGTTCGGTAGCTAATAAAAACCCGCTTAACTAAAAATGTGCATTTTATATACATAATTAAATTTTGAAAAGGATGGATGATTTCATGAAAAAGATTGTTTCATTTATGGTATTGGGTTTAAGTATTTATATGACTCCAGTTGCTTTTGCTGAATCCGCAAAATTGACAGGTGATATATCGGTCAAATACGAAAGGGATACTGCTGATGGAAGTCCAAATATTTTCGGTACAATGAGTACCTTCAAGCTTAAGGCTGAAAAAGATCTGGGGGCTGGTTGGTCACTATACGCCCGTCTTGGGGCTCAATATGCAACACAGCCAACACTTGCGGATTATAATCTTGACGCTTATGGAGAAGATAAAAAATCGGTAGTGGCCTTGGACCAATGGGGAGTAACCTACAATAGCGGGCAGCTAATATACAAAATTGGCCGTCAGGATGTATCAGTAGGGACAACCGCCCTACTGTACAGCAGATCTGATGGAAATATTGGAACGAAGACCTTTGCTGACGGTCTTACCGCTGTCGGTACGATTGGTGCTGCAGAGATAGCAACACTCTTGGTGAAAGAGGATAATGCCGGAATTCAAGATAATAAGATATATGCCATCCGAGTCGGCTATAATAGAGCGGCGAACCTGAATTATGGTCTTACCTTGGGCCGTTATCAAGATAGCATTAATGGAAGCACAAACCACTGGGCGGTGGACGGAAAGTATAAATTTGGCAGTAATAGTTTGACGGCAGAATATACAAAGTCAAGTAGCAGTACGGATAACAAAGGATATGTTGCAACTTGGGACTACAGTTTTAATGATAAGACTGAGGCATACATCACTGGTTTTAAAGTAGAGACTAACGGGGACATGGGTAAACAAAGCGACTTTGATAACGATAATCGGGGTTTTTATTATGGTATAACTCATAAACTAAGCGATACTGATATTCTCGAATTTGTTTACAAGAACCAAAAAAACATTAGCAGTGGGCAGAATAATAATAAATTTGAAGCAACAATAAGTCGCGAATTTTAAATCTTGTAACAGAAATTAAGTTACAAACATAGGATAATAAGATTTTGAAAGAGTAAAAATCAGTTCATGAAAAATAATAAGATTGCTTTAAAGACAAAGCACTATTGCTTTCTCTCAGATCGTAGACAGCTTCTTTATTGAGAAGCTGTTTTTTACAAGATAAAGGATAAGTAGTAACTATAGATATTGGCAATGGTTATGTTTTGTTTTTAATGATAAGGATTTTTAATATCATTATCTTAAAAACGGAGTTTGGAACGATGGAAAAGATACATATTTCGGGCAGGGATATGTAGTGATGTTACTATTGTGAAAAATAGGTACACATGAATGCAGTTGTAATAACGATACTTTTGGAGGTGATATTATTGGTAAATAAGCTTCGCCTAATCTTTCTATTTATTTTGTTGATTCCACAAGGGGTAATGTTTGGTATGGCCTATGATTCCTCACTCGCGTCAAATAAATTCTTTAGTCAAATTGAAGCAGTATCTCTAGCCAGTGCCTTGATATTAGCAATGATAATGCCTAGTATAACGGTGCAATGGTTGGTTGGAAAATCATTAGATAGTATGCGACAGTTATGTTATCAAGTAAAACAGGGTAATTATCGAGAATTGTTATCCCTGCCAAATGAATCGAGGAATGAAGAGGATGATATCATTATTCTTATGCGTGATATGAATTGGATGGCAAGGCAAATCGAAATTAGGGAAAGAGATCTTAGACATGCGGCTGATGAGTTATGGCAGTCACGCAATTACATGGACGAACAAAATAAAATATTGCTTTCTGTTAATACAGAACTCATGTCAGTTCAAGAAAGATTAAAAGAACGTACGATCCAATTAGAAATCTCTTGTAGTCGTATGCAAGTTATGGCAATGACTGATCCCTTGACTGCCATTGCGAATAGACGGTGTTTTTTTGAAACATTAGAGCGACAAATTACGGAGCTAGTATGTAATTATCGTCATATTTCATTACTTATCATTGACATTGATTTTTTCAAAAAAATCAATGATACTTATGGGCACCAAGGAGGGGATACAGTTTTATTTGAATTGGCACAAATTATTCAGAAAAATGCCAGGGAGGGAGATTTGGCTGCCCGCATTGGCGGGGAAGAATATGCCATGCTATTGCCAGGGACCTTAGCAGAGCAGGCGGTGAGTATTGCGAGTCGCATTCAGATTGAGATTGGGAAAAATAAGTTTTTACTAGACGGGACCCAAGTTGCTGTGACAGTTTCTATTGGTATTTGCACACTTCCCCAATCATTGTACTGCTTTGACAGAGAAAAAATATATTATTATGCTGATCAGGCCCTTTATTATTCTAAGCACAATGGTCGAAATGGTGTATCTATTTATGATATTAATACTCACTCGATTACCAAGGTTGCTTAGATGTTAGGTCTGGAAAGGATGTTTAATGTGCCAAATAGAATTACTTTAGATGATTTGCATGATATGGTAGATGCCTTGTCTAGTGCTTTAGAGGCTAAAAATGCCCATATGTGTGGTCATTCTCAGCGAGTGGCTGAGCTTTCTTTGTTAATGGCACAAAGGATAGGATTGTCACCGATAGAGCAGGAAAGAATACATATTGGAGCTCACTTACACGATATTGGAAAGATTGGTATTCCAGACGTTATTCTTAATAAGCCTGGAAAGCTGACAGATAGTGAATTTGCGATTATTCGCCAACATCCTGAAATTGGAGGACAGATTGTAAGTAAGGTTAAGGTTTTTCACTCGGTTGTCGATATTGTGCGTCATCATCACGAACGTTTTGATGGTAAAGGCTATCCTGATAAGTTGTGTGGGACAGAGATTGCTTTAGGAGCTAGAATCGTTTCTGTAGCCGATGCTTTTGATGCTATGATATCGATGAGGAGTTATCGTCCTCCACTCAATGTTAGTGAGGCAATGGTGGAGATGGAACGTTTTCGAGGAAGTCAGTTTGATCCAGCGATTGTTGACGTATTGAGAAGGTTGGTCAATAATAATGAATTGGAATGCATAAATTACGGGGAGTTGCTTACTGGCTAAAATTTGATAGGTGCTGACTATGAGATGTGAACTAAAAATGATATAATTGTGAAAAGGCAAAGCATGATTGCTTTGCCTTTTCGTTATTTTTATTTTTAAAGGGTGGATTGACATGGTAATGATTAGAGAGTATCTATTGAATAATATTCTGATTACAGATGGTGCTATGGGAACCTATTACGCTCAAATTACTGATAAATATAACGTCTTACCAGAGTTTGCCAATATCAGTGAACCGCAAATTATCGAAAGAATTCATCAAGAATATATTGCTGCTGGTGCAAAATTGATCAAAACCAATACTTTTTCAGCTAATCGTTATGCTTTAAATAGTTCACAATCAGATGTGAAAAAAATCATTGTTGCTGGAGTGAATATAGCCAATAAAGCTACAGCGAATAAAGAAATATTTGTGGCCGCCAGTATTGGACCTATTCCAGAGATGGCTGATAAAATGCAGGTTGATCAAGTCGCTATTATAGACGAATATAAGTTTATCGTGGATATTTTTCTTGAGCAGGGCGTTAAAATATTCAATTTTGAAACCTTTAGCGATGCTATGAATCTTGCGGAAATCACTACATATATAAAGAAAAAAGATAGCTCAGTTTTTATTTTAACTCAATTTGCAACAACTCCTGAAGGGTTTACTAGAAAAGGAATCAGTAATGAGTATTTAGTAGCTGAGATGAAGAAAAACAAAAATATTGATGCCTATGGATTTAATTGTGGTATTGGGCCGACTCATTTATATAATTCCTTGCAGAAAATTAGTATTGGGAATGATATTGTTGCCGTTGCCCCAAATGCAGGATATCCAGAAATAATACATGAGCGAACCGTATTCATTCAAAATCCTACTTATTTTGCCGAGAAAATGAAAGAAATTAGTGGGTTAGGAGTCAAAATTTTAGGTGGATGTTGTGGTACGACTCCTAGTCATATCGAAAAAATGAGTTTATTGATTCGTACCAGTTCGGAAATATGTGCGACGCAAACCAGATTAGTGGAAGATTCGAGAGTCTCTTTAGAAATAAATAGCCCCAAGGATTTTTCTGAAAAAGTTAAAAATAATCAATTCGTTATCGCAGTGGAATTAGATCCACCATTTAATGCAGATGTGGAATTGATGATAGAGAATGCTCGGATTTGCAAAGAGTCTAGAGTGGATGTGATCACTATTGCTGATTCCCCGATGGGAAGAGCTAGGGTAGATTCAATTATGATTGCTGCTAAAATTAAACGAGAAGTCGGAATCGAAGTTGTACCCCATGTTTGTTGCCGGGATAAAAATGTAAATGCTATTAAATCAGCCTTGCTTGCTGGCTATGCTGAAAATATTAGAAATATACTCGCCGTAACTGGTGATCCCATTGCAATGGCGGATAAGAATAATATAAAAAGTGTATTCGACCTTAATTCTTTCAAATTGATGGAACTGATCACGACAATGAATAAAGAAGTTTTTGCAGGTGGGCCCATTCATATTGGAGGGGCACTGAATTTAAACGGACTTAATCCTGAAGTTGAACTGACAAGAATGTCCCAAAAAATGGATATGGGTGCTAGTTTTTTTCTGACTCAGCCTATATTTGACGATAATGTAATCAACTTGTTACCACAGATAAAGCAGAATGAAAATACTAAGATATTGGGGGGCATCATGCCCCTTGTGAGTTATCGCAACGCTCACTTCTTGAATAATGAGGTGGCAGGAATAAGAATACCAGAAGAGATTATCAATAAATTTGACAAGAATATGGAGAAGGAAGAAGCGGAGCTACTAGGGATAGAAATCGCGGTGGAAATTGCTCATAAAATGAAAGATCATGTACAGGGATTTTATTTTATTACTCCATTTAATCGAGTTGAGATGATAATGAAGATAATAAAGCAAATTAACATTTGACATGAATCTATGAAGATGCTATCATGAACGTGAAATATAGAATACTGTTTTCAGAAGACAATTAAATATTATTGAGATAGGTGCCCTTCGGGGCTTAATAGGGAAGACCGGTGAAATGCCGGCGCGGTCCCGCCACTGTAATGAGGAGCAAACCCAAGGTATACCACTGAGACGAAAGTCTTGGGAAGGTTTGGGCAAGCGATGATCCAGAGTCAGGAGAACTGCCTATTTGACAATCACCGTTTTACCCACGAGCGATGGGGAGGGGATTAGGTGCACATGAAATGTTGTATTGTACTTATATCCCGGCATATTTAATGCCGGGATTTTTATAAATATAACTGTGGTGTTCTTAATTTTGTTCTCCTGGCTTATGGCCAGGAGATTTTTTTGGTATG
>Ga0316604_10001236_pt1 | contig 23602 bp, 20 predicted proteins | sample OWC_soil_day20_C_FD_207650 | JGI IMG/M metagenome (GOLD analysis project Ga0316604, IMG submission 207650) | Wetland soil microbial communities from Old Woman Creek delta, Ohio, United States - OWC_soil_day20_CT | ecosystem: Environmental > Terrestrial > Soil > Wetlands | place: USA: Ohio...
GGTCATGAATCTTTTCTGAGAGATCAAAGGTATCGTACAGCCCATACTGGCAGGTGGTTCCCTTACAGGATACAACCGGCCGCACCAGCGATCCCGTTCCTCCGGTCTCCAGTCCCGCTTCTGCGAGACAGTTTTGAAATGCCTCAATATCATTATAATGAATCCCTCTTACTTCCACTGTTAAGCGGGCTGTAAATTCCACATCTCCGTTTCCGAACTTTTTTGCAGCCTTTGCAATGGCAGCGGTCTGGTCTGCTGTAATCTTACCGTTTACCGTAATTATCCGCCCGTTAAATAAATCCGTTCCCTTGTTATTTAAAAACCCCAGTGCCTTAACCCTCTTGATCTCATCTGGCTTTAATGTGCATGTCATGATTTTACCACTCCTGTTTTCTTTATTATGAACCTTCTACCTCTGTAAAGGTAATTCCGCCTTCCAGCACCTTTGTATGTTTGTATCCGTAGTAATTCAGCCGGTTCTGAAGCAGATAGGCCCGCTTTCCCCTGTTACATACCAGAAGAATTGGATCCTCTTTATCAAGCCCTTCCACCGGTCCGGCAACCTCCGTTAATTCCACATGCATGGCACCTGGCACAGAAGGAACCTGACCTGCGTCCACCAGCTTATAACCTTCTGCCATTCCATTTGCATATTCCGCAGGAGTCATGGATTTTAAATTGCCGTTTAATTTATTCAGTAAAATATTTAAAGTATGTACAAATGGATGGATTGCTGTAGAAAATGGTGGTGCATAGGCAAGATCCATATCAGCAAGATCGTTTAAATCTGCCTTACACATAATCGCAGTCACTGCCATATCCACTATTTTATCAACGGCACCGCTGCCAATGACCTGAACTCCAAGAAGGCGAAGGGTTTTCTTATCCGCGATCATTTTAATAATAAAATAAGATGCACCCGGCATATAATGTGCCTTGTCATCCACCACCGCGATCACGCTGGCTGCATCAAAGCCTTCCTCTATGGCCTGGGTCTCTGTCAGTCCGGTTCTTCCGGCATTCAGCCCTGGAAGCTTACACACTGCCGTACCCAGAACACCGCGGTAGGAACGCTCTTCTCCAGCAATATTCTGTGCAATGAGTCTTCCGCTGATATTGGCCGTTGATCCCATGGGTGACCATGCTGGTTTTCCTGTGATGGCATTTTTGACCATAGCACAGTCTCCTGCTCCATATATGTCCTTATCATTGGTTCTTCCCTGGGAATCCGTAATGATTGTACCCTTAAACATTTCAATTCCGGTGCCCTCTAAGAATTCTGTATTCGGTTTGATTCCTGCACAGAAGACAACCATATCTGCTTTATAGGAGCGTTTATCCGTTACTACCTTTTCGACTTTTCCATCACCTTCAAGAGCGGTTACCTTCACCCCTGTCACAACAGGAATTCCGGCATCGGCAATCTTTCGTTCCAGAAAGTCAGAAACCTCGGGATCAAAACCAGGAAGAATCTGAGGCGCCATATCCACGACAAATGGCTTAATTCCTTTTGCTGCCAGATTCTCAGCAAGCTCAAGACCGATATAGCCTGCCCCCACCACAACTGCCTTCTTAATTCCTTCATTCACTGCAAGCTCCTTGATCTCTATGGCATCTTCAGGGGTTCTCATGGTGAATACATTCTTCCGTTCTCTCCCCTCAACAGGCGGAATAACCGGACTTGCTCCTGTTGCAATTACAAGCTTATCATAATGGTATAACTTTTCTTCTCCAGTCCCCAGATCAACTGCTGTCACAGTTTTGCCTTTACGATCTACCTTTGTTGCCTCTGTACGGATCAATACCTTTGCCCCAGTAAGTTTCTCAAATTTCTGAGGAGTATTGACGATCAGCTGCTCCTTTTCAGGAATTACATTTCCTACGAAATACGGAAGTCCACAGCCTGCATAAGAGATGTTTTCTCCTTTATTCAAAATAATCACTTCATTTTCTCTGTCTTCCCGCATAAGCTTTGCAGCTGTTTTTGTTCCTGCAGCCACACCGCCAAGTACAATCACCTTCATAGTTTTCTCCTTTTGATTTGTATCAAGACTTTGATTACTTTTTATCAATATCATAGCACTTGTTTTTTGCACCGTAAAATAGTATTATCTAAAGCATGATATTGGTTTTATCTATACCAGATGAAGGGAGATAGCAAGATGGCAACCTTGAAGCAGCTAAAGACCTATATAGCAGTAGCGGAGACATTAAAAATGAGTGAGGCAGCCAAGCGGCTCTATCTGTCCCAGCCTACCGTAAGTCAGATTATTGCAGATTTGGAAAAAGAATATGAAACTACATTTTTTAAACGATATCCCAAGCGTCTGGAACTGACTCCCATGGGAAAGCTTTTCTGGGACAGATCCCTGAATGTTTTAAACAGCTATGAGACATTAAACCAATCCATGAAAAACTCTGCCGTACTCCGTCCTCTCCGGGTGGGAGTTACCTTAACCATCGGAGATACCATGATCAGTGATATGATACAGAGACTGCAAAAGAGTCACCCGGACATCTCATGCTCTGTATATATAGAAAATACAAAGATACTGGAACACCGCCTGATTCACAATGAGCTGGATATCGCACTGGTGGAAGGCGTGATATTAAATGAGAAAATTCATACAGAACCAATTATGGAAGACGAGCTTCAGCTGATTTACAGCATAGACCATCCTTTTTCCGGAAGAGATGTGATCAGAGCTGAGGATTTATACAACTGTGAATTTATACTGCGGGAAGTTGGCAGCGGAACACGTTCTATCTTTGAAAACCTCATGCAGACCCGGCATATTCCTTATAGCGTTAAATGGGAATCCTACAGCGGATCTGCCATACTGGATGGTGTTGCCCGCAACCTTGGCATCGGAGTCATCTCCACCCGCTATGTAAAGGGATCTTCCAGGTCTGAAGTGATCCATGCCCGTCCCATAAAGGACATGCCCATGAATCGTTTCTTTTATCTTTGCTATAATGAATGCCACTCCTTTAACTCCCAGATGGCTGATTTCAAGGACGCCGCAACGTCCATGAATTAGAAAGCCTATGGGAGCTCTATTTTCATTCCATCATAAGCAAATTCAATTCCTTCATACTGTCTTTGCAGCCTGAAGTAATCGTCATAGGACTTTCCCCAGTCTTCTTCTAAATGGGTGATGATTACCTTTCCTATCTGATAATTCTTTTTTAATGCAACAATCTCTTCCATAACAAATAATTCTTTCCGCAGAATATTTGTTTCATCAAGTACAAACCCATACTTTAACTGATCTCCCACAATGGTATTGCCGATTATTAAAATATCGGCTTTATAAAACAGCAGATGATCCGGAAATGGTTTTACATCGCAGGGCGCATAAATCACTTTCCGGTCTTTATCCTTTATCACAAAAACGGTTACGATCCCACTTTCATCAACCGGGACAAATTCAATCTGAAGCCCGTTTTGTTCCAGATGGTTCATATTTTTAACTTTTGCCAGCCCCATCTCTTCATAATATTCCAGCATGGAACCATATTTACTGCACTGACGCCTCAGTTCCTTTATAATCTCAGGCATAGCCCCTACGGTCAAAGGCTGGCTGCAGGTTATCCCCACAGACTGGGCGAGCCAGTCCATCTTTAACTGCTCAATTACCCTGATACCCATGGTGTGATCCGGGTCCGCGTGGCTGAACAATATGGTATCAATCTCTTTTACATCTGCATGGTTTAATGCAGCATTGATATCTTCCGGCGTATCAATTAGCAAGTTTAAATCTTCTAAATACAGACTGCATCCACATCTTGCGTATGGAACTCCTTTTATTCTGGCCTCCTTGCAGATTCTGCATTGGCATAATGGTCTTGGTATGCTGACGCAGCCGCCTGAACCTATAACTTTGATCTCCATTATGTGTCCTCCTGGCATTGAATTTTTTTCATTTCGTGTAACGTTGTTACAGACATTGGGCTTCTCTTTTTTATACTAATATAAATAGTGCGTCTTTTGCAAGTGATTTCTGGTGCAGTGTAAATCCATAAATAAAGAAAAAGCTTCAGTCAAACTATGACCAAAGCTCATTTTATTCTTTTATCCTACTGGTTTGTCATTATTGTCTTGTATGTCATATCATCTGATATTAAAGTCTGATATGTATTTCCATTCAATCGATCCTTTAACTCCTGCCTTGCCTCTTGTGTGATTTCCGGTTTATTTATTATATCAATACCTGCAGCACATAGAATCTTTGCTGCGTACAGAGTTCCCTCATGGGCCAGAGAGGATTTGCCCTGGGCAACCACCTGCCAGGTATGCTCAAAGGAATTAGCAGCCCAGGTCGTGGCGGCAATCTGAGCAGTGGGCGTAATCCAGCTTACATCTCCAACATCTGTGGAATAGGTTTTCACCTTATTTACCGGAACATACGGAACAAGAAAATCATATACTGACTTCCCATACTGCTCTTTTAATTCACCTCTTTGATCTTTCTGTAAAAGTTCCTCAAAAGGCTTAAGAGAATTTTCCATATATTCCATGGACTTTTGTATCTTCCCTGCATAATCCAACTGCTCCACAGAAGCTTTCGGAGCTGGTATTTCCTTCATATTTTCATATAGAATTCGTTCTAAAACCGTATTGGATATCAGATTATAGGAGGCTTTTACAAAACTTGAAGTAACTCTGGTCCCCGTCATCAGCGCAGCTCCCTCCCCAATTTTGTTCAGGCGTTCTTCCAGCTCCCTCACCTCCTCCATGCGGGGCGCCCGTATCATATACAGCACCTTAGCATATGCCTGGACAAGTCCCGGCATATGCCCGCCGCTGTCAGTCACAGCATAATGTATCCTTGCTTCTGGTATGATATGCTCCCTGAGATAATTACACCCCACATTCATCAGCTCCACCCCATCTAATGCGCTTCTTCCCATATGGGGCGCCGAAGCGGCATGTGCACTGACTCCGTGAAATTCATAGCTTAACTGTATATTGGCAAGAGAACTTCCGGTGGATACCGCATTATAGTCCGAGGGGTGCCAGGAAAGGGCTGCATCCAGCTCATGGAAAACTCCTGTTCTCGCTAAAAAGGCTTTTCCTGCTCCGCCCTCTTCAGCAGGGCAGCCAAAGAATACAACCGTTCCCGTATCACCTGTTTCTTCCAGATATCGTTTCAGGAAAACAGCTGCGTATAAACTGCCGCAGCCAAGCATATTATGACCACATCCATGGCCATGAATCATAGTATCATCGGCCGTCTTTTTGAAGGCATCAGCTTGCTGGCTCATACCGGCGAGAGCATCAAATTCTCCCAAAAGGCCGATAACAGGACCGCCGTTTCCATACCTTCCTTCAAAAGCTGTGGGAATGCCTCCCAGATTGTCCGTTACCTCAAATCCTTCCTTACGCAGCCACTCCTTAAGAAGCCCGCTTGCATAGTTTTCTTCGTATTTGGTTTCCGGATGATCCCATATAAGATCACTTTTTTCAAACAAAACAGCTTTTTCATGATTCATACTCTGTATTAATTCAGCTTTTGTCATGTATGTCTCCCATTTCTATTTCATCAGTTCCTCCATTGTAATCACAGAACCTCTCTGAAAATATTCGATATTATCAAATGCGGCCTTTGCCACTCCGGCAGGACTATGAGTTCCACAGGCATCTTTAATCACGTGGATATGGTAGTTTCTCTGATGGGCATCTACTGCTGTGAAATGAACACAAATATCCGTCATTGCGCCGCATATGAATAAATGCCTGGCGCCCAGTCCTCTCAGCAAGATCTCAAGATCAGTTCCAAAAAATGCGCTGTAACGCCTTTTCGGAACAGTATATTCTCCCTCAATCGGAGCAGTCGGCTCCCAAAAGAAGGAATCCTTTTCAAGGCAGTGTACATGCTCTGAACCATCTAATTCTCTTCCAAAATCAATTAAATCATCCCTGTGTAATTCGATAATATGAATGATGGGCACATTTTTAAGGGATCGGAAATACTCTGTTGTTTTCCTGACATTCTCATGATAAATGTTTTGCCTTTCTTTCTGTTCCTCACTCTGATAAACAGGAATCTTAACTTTGGAATCCTGTACATCAACTAATAATAAAGCACTATTTTCCGGTATCTTCATCTTTTTCACCTCACTCAACTTCTGCTGTCAGAATATCTTCCGTTGTTATATTGGATTCTCTCTGTAAATATTTCATGTTCAATAATGCATATTTATGAGCTTCCCAGTCAGAGCCCGTCACAGCATCTGTAACCACATAAAAAAAATAATCACTCTGATGTGCATCCACTGCTGTAAAATGAACACATACATCCGTAAGCCCTCCAATCAGAAAAAGAGTCTTAACTCCGAGGCAGTCCAGCAGCAGATCCAGATCTGTTCCTAAAAATGCGCTGTACCGGCGTTTGGTTATCAGGTAATCGGTTTCTACCGGCTCTGTAAGAGGGTTATACTCTACTGCTCTGGTTCCCTCCAGGCAATGAAGACCTTCGGTGCCGTCAAGCTCTCTGCCGAAATCACACCGATCAGCACGATGGGCCTCTTTAATCTGGATTACAGGCAATTTATGTTTGCGAAAATATTTAATAATTGATGGCGCATTCTGGTATGTAGTGGATCCCTTCATAATCGGAATCTCATCATTGCCGTCATCATACTGTAAATCAATTACTAATAGTGCACTATGTTTCGGTATTATCATATCATCAGTCTCCAATTCTGCTTTGCGTTTAGCAAGGCCTGTTTTATAGAATGCTTACCTTAGATCAAGCTTATTCAGCCATTTACCGGAGCGGTACCGGTAAGTACCGATCAGAAATTTATATATTTCTACAAATATAAATGCAGAATAAACCATAATAAGCGGAAGCTTTAAAATTTCACCAAACAGGAAGGTAAGGGTCAGACCAACCAGCCAGATTCCTCCCATGTCCATTAAAAGTACCGTTTTTACATCACCGCCGCTTCGGAACAGTCCCTCGGTATTCATGGAATTAAATGTATTCAAAACCAGAAAGCTGCTCATTAAATATAAGATCTGCAACAGATAATTTCCTGTTTCTGTGCCGTTAATCTGATAAACTGCTACGATTGGTTCCGTCAATAAAAGCATAGCTGCCATTTCAATCATACCAACATAAACAGCCAGCTTATGAAACCGCTTCGCGCAGCGGTGCACTTCCGCTTCATTCCCTTTCCCGATTTCATTTCCTATGATAACTGCAGCAGAGCTTGAGAAACTTAAGCCAAATGTCTGTACCAGTGTCTGTATGGTGCTCATAATGCTCATAGCTGCCAACACTGATTTTCCCATATGCCCGTAGACAATAAAGTACAATGTTGTACCGACTCCCCAAAAAAATTCATTCCCAGCCAATGGAAGAGCTTTTAATAAAAAATTCTTCATTTCTGCTGCTGTATAACTGAAGTTCTTATGAAACTGGTATAATACGGGGTTCTTTGACCAAAAAAGATAAATAAGTAAAACTGCCAGTTCACTAAAACGGGCAATAACCGTTCCCAGCGCTGCTCCTTCCACCCCCAGACCAGGGGCTCCCAGGTTTCCAAGAATCAAGGTGTAATTAGCTATGATATTGGTTAATACAGATATAGTTGCAGAACAGAATATGATCTGAACACGGGTCATTCCCCGAAGCATATAATTAATCGGATAAATCAGGCTGAGCAAAAAGTAGGAAGCAGAAACGGTCCGCAGATATTTCGCTCCGCTTGCAATGATTTCAGGGTCAGACGTAAAAAGCGACAGACATTGTACCGGAAAAAATGCAGTCAGAAGGGTTGCGATTATTCCCAGGCTTATGGTAATGCTGCAGGTCATACCCATGATTTTTTTTAAGCCTTCCAGATCTTTTTTTCCCCAATATTGAGAGACAAACATGACACAGCCACAGCAGGTACCATATAATACAAGAAAGTACAGGGAATAGATCTTATTTGCCACTCCGATTCCTGCAATTTCAGTTACCCCAAGCTTGCTTACCATAATCTGACCAATAAAATTCACGCTGGAAGTTAAAAGGGACTGTAACATTAACGGCATTACTGTTTTAAATGTCAATTTGTAAAATTCTTTATTTTCCATGTATTATTTTTACTCAAAGTCCTGCAGTCGTATCAATGCAGGACTTTGAGCTGTAACTCCTAACATTTTTCATTATTGTGAGATCTTAGTACCAGCCTTTAACTTAACTTCTGTCCAAACTTCATCATAATTCAATGCAGCATCCCCGATATTAGACATATAATGAGCTTTTGCGTAAACATCATCAGAAGGATAGGATATATTCATTAAGTCCTGGGAAATACCGGAAGCCAGTGCCTTCTCCTCTACCTTCCCATTGGTATAGCCATATCCCCAGTTGGTTTCATCACCTTTTCTGGTTAAATATTCATTACTGATTACAGCGTTGATATAGGCATAAGCGGCATCCATATTGGCGCCCTTGGGAATTACATAGCTGTCCATCCACATATGGGTTCCTTCTGATGGATTGATATATTCCCAGTTTCCCAGCTCTTTTGCTGCCTTATAGGCATCTGCAGAGGAGGTTACCAGAATGTTTGCTTCCCCGTTAAGCAGCAGCTTGTAACCTGAGTTTGCAAAGGCATGTATGTTGGGAAGCAGCTCTGTTATTTTTTCACCAGCTGCTTTAATCTGGTCTTTATCACTGGCATTAAAATCATTTCCGTTAACCAGATTTCCAATGCTTAATGCAATTCTGGTATCATCACGGAAAACAATCTGATCACTGAATGCCGGATTCCAAAGATCTGCGTAAGAGGTGATTTTATCTTTTATCACATCACGGTTCACTAAAATTCCAATTCCTCCGCCGGAATAAGGCACTGACCATTTGTTGTCAGGATCATAGCTGGGGCTTAAATAGCCTTTCTTAATATCACCGTAATTGGAAAGCTTTGTGGTATCTATTTCTTCCAGCTTATTCTGTGCAGTCAATGCCTCAATAATATAGTCTGAGGACATGGCCACATCATACTGCATACTTTTAGACATACACTTGCTCTGCATCTCCTCAAGCGTCGAAAAAGAGGTGTAGTTAATTTTATAGCCAGTCAGCTCTTCCAGTTTTTGAATTCCCTCATCACTGATACCTCCCCATGCAAGCAGATTGATCTCCTTTTTTTCCGGGGCTTTGCTTTCGCTTGTCTGACTGCCCGACTGACTGCCGGACTGGCATCCGCTCAGGGCTGCGGCGGCAACCATAAAGCATGACATTAATACACCTAATTTTCTTTTCATTGATTGTACTTTTCTCGTTTTTTTCATAATTTTATCCTTCCTTTTCTTTTCGTTTATACTTAATGGTGTGTCCCAATAAATAACATTTTTATTGTGAGGCACTGCGGTTTTCAAGAACCTGAACAATGCTTCCGATTCCAACCGTAAATAAAATTATAAGAGTACTTAAAGCGTTTAAGGTCGGTTTCATTCCTGACTTCATCTGACCGAATATGTACATGGAAATCGTCTCATCTTTCGGACCTGCCACAAAGAAGGTAGTTAACACATCCTGAAAGGAGAAGGTGAACGCCAGCAGCCCGCTGGCTAACATTGCAGGGACCAGGTTGGGCAGAAGTACCTTTGTAATGGTTTGAAGGTGATTGCAGCCCAGATCAACGGCTGCCTCTTCAATGGATTTATCAAACCCGTTTAACGCAACCCTGATTGTATTAAAACAGACCGGTGCACAAAAGGTCACATGAGCAATAATAATCGTAACTTTACCTAATTGAATTCCCATTATTTCATAGAGGGAAAGAAGGGAAACACCTAAGAGCATGGCCGGCACAATAGTTGGAACAAAAAAGAAAGAATCCAGAGCATTTTTCCCTTTGAACTCAAACTGATGAAAACCAATAGCTGCAAAAGCCCCCATTAATATGGATATCCCTGTACTGCTGCCTGATACAATCAGACTGTTAAGAGCCGCCCGCTTAATATCCGACTGTTCCAGAAGTTTTGCATACCAGTCTAATGTAAATCCGCTCCAGCCAATATCAAGCTCTGAATTATTAAATGAATATGCCACCATGATTATAATCGGCATATAAAGCAATGTCAGGAAAAACAAGACATACATCATTCCTAAAGGACTTATTTTTTTCATAATCTACCTCTCTGCCTTCATGGACAGCCTGTTATTTAAATAAATAATAACAGTGCTTAAAATCATTATAACCACCGATAATGCAGCTCCAAAGGGCCAGTTCCGGGTTGTGGAAAATTGATTGGAGATCACATTGCCTATAATAATAAGTTTTCCTCCCCCAAGGGCATCCACAACAAAGAAATTAAACATCGAAGGGATAAATACCAAAACAACTCCCCCCATGATTCCCGGAATACTTAAGGGAAAAATGACTTTTAAAAACAGTTCAAACGAATTAGCCCCCAGATCCCTTCCAGCCTCTAAAACAGAAGGATCCAGTTTTTGCAGGCTGGTATAAAGAGGCATGACCATCATCGGAAGCGCACAGTAGATCATGCCAAAATTTACGGCAGCGTCTGTATACAAAATCTGAAGAGGTTCTTTAATAATGCCCGCATACATCAGCAGGGAATTAATCATGCCATTTTTTGAAGTAATATTCATAATGGCATATACCCGAAGCAGAGAACTGGTCCAGAAGGGAACCATTATGATAATCATCATCATGCTCTGTATCTTTTTATTTGCCTGAGATGCCAGATAGGCATATGGATAAGCCAGAAGTATCACAAAAAATGTCACTATGGCAGAGCGTATAATTGTCTGGTAAATAACGGTGAAATACATCTGCCTGGTAAGCATCTGATACCCTGCAAGAGAAAATTCGTATACAACATTTCCAAATTGATCCCTGGTGCAGAAACTCACAAGAATAATATAAATAAATGGGAATACAAAAAACAGAATTGTCCATAATCCCATGGGACCGATTGTCATTAAAACAGAAGACCAAAAACCAGCCTGATCCTTTTTTTCTTTTCTGCGTTCTGCCTGGTTACCTTTAATTTCTTCCACGTTCATTCAAATTCACCTCGCTCTCATTGTGTACCAGAATGCACCTTCCCTTACTCCAGCAGATTTTAACATGCTGGCCTCTGTCAAAGTGTTCGGCCTTTCTGGAAACCCGGGTGACTTTAATACAGTCGCCATTTGGTGTATGCAGCAGGTGGCGCCGCATATTTCCTATATAGATCACCTCGTCATAAATGACATCTAAGGAATTATAGTCTGATGCATCCTCCAGTGAATCTGCAAAATGAATATTCTCCGGACGAATGCTCATATAGACAGGAGAGCCTTTTATATATTTTCTTGAACCTTCTGAAGCAACGATCGTCCCGTTCACATCAATTTTGCAGGAATCTAAATTACTCTCCACAACCTTTCCGCAAAGCAGATTTGTTTCTCCGATGAAGTCAGCGGCAAACTTTGTTCTGGGACGTTCATAGATATCCTCTGCGTTTCCGATCTGTTCGATATTACCGTTGTACATAATGACAATCCGGTCAGAAATTGTAAGAGCCTCCTCCTGGTCATGGGTTACATATACAAACGTGATGCCAAGCTCTGACTGCAGATGCTTTAACTCCAGCTGCATTTCTTTTCGCAGCTTTAAATCCAATGCGCCTAAAGGCTCGTCAAGCAGTAAAACCTTTGGTTCATTCACCAGAGAACGGGCAATTGCAACACGCTGCTTCTGGCCACCGCTTAGCTGGTAAGGCTTCTTATTTAAGTGCTCTTCCAGTTTAATCATCGTAATCATACGTTCCACTTTTTCTTTTATCTCTGCCTTCGGCAGCTTTTTAAGCTTTAATCCAAAGGCAATGTTATCCCAGATACTTAAATGGGGAAATAAGGCGTAATTCTGAAAAACAGTATTTACGTCCCGTTTATTGGCTGGCAGCTTTTCACAGGATTTTCCTGCAATTTCAATCGTACCGCTGGTAGGCTCTTCAAAACCTGCTATCATTCTTAAGGTCGTGGTTTTTCCACATCCGGAAGGACCTAAAAAGGTAAGAAACTCCCCTTTTTTTACAGTTAAATTAATACTGTTAACAGCAGTCATATTGTTGAATGTCTTCGTCACATTACTTAATTGAATCATATTTTCTTCCATGAAAAACCTCCTAAAAAATAAGAGCCTGCGTGTAAACGCAAGGCTCTTCATTGAGCTGTATTTAATATGTCAGAAGCTTTTCCGGGAAGTAATATCCACTCCGGCCTCTGCTGCATAGCTTTCACATAAAAACCCTTTTACCTTTCTGCCATCGTGCAGGGCAATGGTTCCAATGGTCAACGGCTCCGGTACCTGTCTCATGAATTTACCAAACTGTTTTACCGGTATCTCATAAATATCCACGTTGATGCTGGCTCCGGTCTCATCTCTCACCATTCCCGGTTTGACTGGATTTGTATCCAGTCTGTACAGCTGATAGCAGTCTGCAGTTCTTGAAGGGCCTGTATAGGACGCACCTAATTCCATCAGCTGGCTTTCCAGCGGGTATCCCTTTTTATGGAGTCCGCAGACTGCAATCTCCATGGTTTCCTGATTTAAAAATGCATCTGCCGTTTCAAGAACCATTCCTTCCATATGAGACAGTCCAAAAATTGTAATACCAAAGGGCATCTTTTTGCAGGATGTCTCTGTGGGCACTGCGGCTCCGCATAAATCCAACAGGTTACAATGATTGGTATACAGCCCCATCATGCTGTTTGCAGCTATGGGATCCATACGCACCTGTTCTCTGGTGAAGGTTCCTGTGCAGGTCGGCATAACGAGAACGGAATCTTTTAAAATACGGCTGGCCTCACATTTAAATTCTGCCAGCTGATGCATCGCATCATACAGACTGGCCGCTGTATACTCTGGTTTATTTCCGGAGCGAAGAATTTCTTCTGTAACCGGAAATATTTTTCCAGAATGAGCTTCAATAAAATCACCCAGATCTTTCCATCGTTCCGCAACCAATGGGCCGTCATAGAGAAGCGCCGCAGCTTTGCCAAACATTGTACAGTCTAAATATTCCACCGTGATTCCCATGGATTTTATCCGCTCCACTGCCTTCTCCCATTTTGTCCGGAATATATCACTGTAATCCCCGAAAAATTTCAATTCTTCTTTGGGAAGAATGATTCTTTTAGGCAATCTGCCAACCGGTTTTGCATATTCTCTTGACCAGCAAAAGCTTTCATCAAACCCTCTTGCAACCGTATTAATCTGTTTTATATCCTCTAAATGATTTGCAAAAACAGTGATACAGTCAAGGCTTGCGCAGGCAGGCACCACACCTTTTGTGGACCATGCGCCTAATGGCGGCTTATAACCAAAAAGTGCGTTAAGTGCCGCAGGAACCCTTCCTGATCCTGCCGTATCTGTCCCCAGGGAGAAGGCTGCCATTCCCAGTGCAACGGATACGGCAGAGCCGGAACTGGAACCTCCGCTGATTAATTCAGGCTGGAAGGAATTGCAGCATTCTCCATATGGGCTGCGGGTTCCTACAAGACCGGTGGCAAACTGATCCAGATTTGTTTTTCCTACCGGGATTGCCCCTGCTGCAATCAGTTTCTCAACTACCGCAGCGTTCTCTTTTGGAATATACCCATAATCCGGGCAGCCCGCCGTGGTGGAAACACCGGCAAGATCAATGTTGTCCTTAATTGCGAAGGGGATTCCCCACAGTGGATAATCATCCGACGGTGTTTTGGGAAGCTTATCGATATAAGATCTCATGCCTGCCATATCAGGCGCTGTAATCCAGATATTATACTCCTGATATTGTTCTGCCCGATTCGTTATTTCCTGCATTACCTGTTCCGGGGTCACTTCACCGCGAAGATAGGCACCTTTCAGCCAGGTAAATGATAATTTCGTTGGAAAGTATGTCATATAAGCCTCCATTCTCTACAGCCTTATGTATTTCAGAACAGGATCATTGGGTTACGTTTATGGCTGCTGCCAGCTGCCCTGAATGAACCACCTGCCCTGGCTGTAAATATATTTTTTCTATTACTCCGCTGGCTGCTGCAAGTACAGGAAATTCCATCTTCATGCTCTCCAGGGTAATTAAGGAATCACCTTCTTTTACCCTGTCGCCTTCTTTCACCAGTATCTTCCACACACTTCCCGGAAGAGCCGTTTTAACCGTGTCGCACCCGCCTGGGACTTCCTCTTCCTTAAAAGCTGCTCCTGTTTCTGTTTCTATTTCTGAAATAAAATTATCCAGCCCCAGTTCCTTCCACCGTCTCTTTTCTGCTTCAAATGCAGAATTCTGATGCAGCTTAAAGCGTTTTATGGACTCCTCATGAGTACGAAGAAACTCTTTATATTCGCCTGGATTAAATGATGTTTCTTCTATTTGAATCTGGAATCTCCCCCTGAGGAAATCATTTCTGTATTGTAATAATTCATCCGCACTGACCGGATAGAATTTTAGTACGTCAAAGAATTTTAAAAGCCATGGCTTCCCTTTTTCAAAAACAGGAGTATCCCTTAAAGGGTTCCACATCTGAATTGTCCTTCCGACCAGCTGATAGCCTCCCGGTCCTTCCATTCCATAAACGCATAGATAGGATCCGCCAATACCAACCGCATTCTCCGGTGTCCACGGACGGGCCGGATTATATTTGGTTGTGACCATGCGGTGTCTGGGATCAATCGGTACAGCCACCGGAGCGCCAAGGTACACGTCTCCAAGTCCAAGTACCAGATAATCTGCCTGAAATACAATATTCTGAACTTCTTTAATGTGGTGAAGACCGTTGATCCTGCGGATAAATTCCGGATTGCTTGGGCACCACGGAGCATCGGGCCGCACCGTCTGCTGATATCTTGCTGCGGCGGTTTTTGTCTGAGGATCATCCCAGGAAAGGGGGAGATGGATAATTCTCGACGGAACGGTAATATTATTTAACTCCGGCAGCATATGATTCACCTGAATGACTTCCTGTGCCATTGTAAGGGCATCTGTTTTGCTGATATCAAAATGCACTTGCAGGGACCGGATTCCGGGTGTAAGGTCGATAATTGGAAGTTCTTTTTTTTTCAGCTCAGTCAACAGTACATGCGCCCGGAAACACAGTTCCAGATTCAGTTCCATCCCGCCGTACTCCACTAATATATTGTCTTCCCCAGAAAGCCGGATCACGATATCCGTTTCCGCTTCCCGCCCTCTGTGCAATATGGCGTATTCCGGATTGATGGTCAGATCTGCAGGCGGTAACGTTACTCTGGTATATCTTCCTGCAATGCAGTCTTCTTCAGCCTTCAACAAAACAGCCGCATCCTTCAGAGTTAAAAGCTGAAACCTCACTTTATCACCGGGACGCAGCTGGCCAAGCTTCCAGCGTTCTGAAAGCGCCGTGACCACCGGACATACAAAGCCTCCAAGGCTTGGCCCATCTGGTCCTAACAGAACTGACTGGTCACCGGTTAAATCCAAAGCTCCGACTGTATAGGCATTATCGTGAATATTGGAAGGATGAAGTCCTGCCTCTCCCCCATCTTCTCTTTCCCACTGGGGAACCGGACCGTTTAACCGTATTCCGGTTCTTGCACTGTTGTAATTCACCTCATACTCTGCAGTGATCAGGGTGGTAAAATATTCTGGTTTTAAATATTCAGCAGTGGGCTGGGGACCTGGTAAAACACCGATGGTCCAATGGTGACTTAACTTCGGTTGAAACTCCTCCGGTATTTTCTGCCCTGCCATCACCCTGCAATTTTTGTTTACGGAAAGTACATCTCCTGTCTGAAGCGGCCGTCCGCCGTGTCCGCCGAATTTCCCGTCAATAAAGGTGGAACAGCTTCCCATAATCTTTGGTATGTCAAATCCTCCTGCGACCAGAAGATAAGACCGCATACCAACCGGACATGTTTTTAACTTCAATGTCTGCAGAGCCTCTGCCTGAACTACCTGATACATGGGAACCCTGATTCCGTCAAGCTCGGCTTCCATATCTGAACCGGTAAGGCAAAAGCTCATGGCTGTGCGGAACCGGTATGTTCCGCCACGCATGGTCATCTCCAGTCCGGCGGCTCCTTTTGGGTTTCCCAGGATCTGATTTCCCAGGCGAAAATTAAAGCTGTCAAACGGACCGCAGGGCGGAACCCCCACACTCCAATAACCGGTCATGCCAGGATAGTCCTGAACGGTCGTCTGTATTCCCGGCTCAAGCACTTCAATTCCATACTCCCCGGGAGTGAATTCCTTAAGCATACCTGTATATAAATCTGCTCTGCGGTACATTTCAGTCTCAAACAAAGCTGTTATGTACGCAAGATTGGTAGTGATACCATAGATCCTGGTATTCTCCATAACCTTCTGCATTTTTAATACTGCATCCGCTCTGTTTTCTTCACGGACGATCAGCTTTGCCAGAAGAGAATCATACAGGGGAGTCACCTCTATTCCTTTTTGAATCCAGGTTTCAACTCTTGCCCCTTCATCAAAGAATACCTGATCCACCTTTCCGGCACTTGGCCGGAAACCATTCATGCAATCCTCTGCATAAACTCTTACCTCAATGGCATGTCCCACACAGCCGGTTATCAAAGAGGACATTTCTTTCAGTTCTCCTGCTGCTTCCCGAAGCATCCATTCAACCAGATCGATTCCAAATACCTCTTCGGTGATACCGTGCTCAACCTGAAGCCTGGTATTTACTTCCAGAAAATAATAATCCGATGTCTGACCATCGTATAAAAATTCCACAGTGCCGGCATTTCTGTATTTTACGGCAAGTGCCAGCCGCTTCGCTGCTGAATGCATTTTGTTTCTTATTTCGTCCGGTAAATCCGGAGCAGGACTTTCTTCAACAACCTTTTGATTTCTCCGCTGAACGGAGCAGTCACGGTCGCCCAGAGTAACTATCTCGCCATATTCGTTTCCAAAAATCTGAACCTCGATATGTCTGGCATGCGGAATATATCGTTCCAGAAATACATCTTCGTTATGAAAATTCTCTCCCGCCATATATCTGATACGGTCAAAAACATTTCGTAATTCTTCTTCGCAGTTACAGATCTGCATTCCTATGCCGCCGCCTCCGGCAGTGCTTTTTAACATAACCGGATATCCAATCTTCTCAGCCGCCGCTTTGGCGTCCTCCAGATTATTTAAAAGCTCCGATCCTTTTAAAAGAGGCACTCCCGCTTTTTCCGCCATTTCTCTGGCCGAATGCTTTAATCCGAAAAGCTCAATCTGTTTCGCCTCAGGCCCAATAAAAAATATTCCGTTTCTTTTGCATTCCATTGCAAATTCTTTGTTTTCACTTAAAAATCCATATCCTGGGTGGATTGCCTGGGCACCGGATTCAAGTGCTGCCTTTATTATCTTTTCCTGATTCAGATAAGTATCCTTCGGCGCTCCGTCTCCCAAAAATACCGCTTCATCTGCCATTTCAACATGAAGGGAATCCTGATCTGAAAGAGAATACACTGCCACACTGGAAATCCCCAGTCTTTTTAATGTTTTTTCAATACGGACAGCAATTGACCCACGGTTTGCAATTAATACTTTCGTAAACATATCCATCATCCTGACTTTATATTTTTTATTGTGTCATAACCCGGTAATTAAGCTTCCCAGATCAATAACCGCACCGGTGTGGGATTATATGCATTACATGGGTTATTTAACTGGGGGCAATTGCTGATCAGCACCACTGCAGAGTCCAATGCTTTCATTTCCACATATTTTCCCGGAGCCGACACCCCGTCGTCAAATTTCAGTCCGCCCTCTTTTGTGACAGGTACATTCATAAAAAAGTTAATGTTAGGTGCAAGATCCCGTTTCTTTATCCCATATTCTTCCTTGTCCGCAAGCTGAAGCATATAGCTGTCCCTGCAATTGTGCATATCTATTTTCTCTCTTGCATACCGGACCGTATTGCTCTGGGAGGAACAGGCACCGCCTAACGTATCGTGACATCCAGTTAAATCAGCTGTAATTTCTATCAGGGCCTTTCCGGATTCTGTCCGGAGTATGGTTCCGGTTGTTAAATATATGTTTCGCTGCGCTACGATTGTTGTCACTGCGCTGTAATGGTCTTCGGGATTGTTTAAATCGTAAAAGGTGGTATCTACTGCCTGATTTCCTTCCATATCCAGAATGCGTAAGGTCTGCCCCTGTTTTAATTCATGCATCCAGCCAAGCCCGGCAGGCAGCACCTCGTCATAAATTGCTTCCTCTATTTTCTTGTCGCTTGCTTTTTCATTTAAACCGTACAACTGGTAACCTCCATTCTGCCATTTTTTGAATGGTCTTAAATTCTCAATCTTTTTACTGTCCCAAAAGTGTGTAATATTCCCATGTATTTTCAAATGCTCTGTAATTTTCTCTGCGGTGATTGACACATTCATCAAGAAGATCCACTGCAGGTGCCTGAAATACCTGGATTTCTACAGGAACCGAAGGATATTCTTCGGATTCATCCAGAGAATTGGGTGTATTTGACAATACAAGCACAACATCCATTTCCGTCCGAAGCAGGACAGTTGCCCCCTCCTTGCAATGGTTCTGGTCGTAATGCATACTCCCGTCATTCTCCACATAAACCTTGGAAAACAGGTTGACGCATGGTACTAAGTCTCTGACTCCCATATTATTGCGGATCAGCTCAATTTTGAAATTCTCATCACCGCTGCGGTGCCATTCATTTTTTTGCTCCTGGTAACTGGTTTTACCATATTTTTTATCAATCATTTCCCTGGTGCTGTAGCCTGATATGGTATCATGCCAGCCAAGACTGTCCTCCACAATACTCGCCAGAACCCGTCCATTGTCACTCATCAAAACATTGCCCTTCGTTAAATATGCCGTATACTGAGCCTTCAATGTATCCGGCATATTATAACGTTCTGATGTGTCTCTCATGTTATACATAAGCAAAGACACATTCGCATTATTTCCCAATGCCTTAAAATACAAATACTTTCCACGCCCTATGTTTCCTGACCATTTTTCACCTGGCTTTAAAGTTTTACTCCATATGCTCTGCATTTTGCCTTCTGCCTTTCTGTACGTTTTATAATCAATCGTGATAATAAAAAAATGCAAAAGCGACATTTTTATGCGCCTTTGCATTTTCAAGAATATGTTGATATCATACTTGATCTCTGAAAACGAATCAATTGACCGAAAAGATGATTTTTTTACTTAAGTATAGAACCAAAGTTCTATGTACGGAATAGTGCGGACAATTCTGTCCTGTTTTTCACCTTCGTTTTTTCATAAATATTGTAAACATGTTTTTTCACTGTGGAAATGCTGATATCCAGCTCCTGGCTTATTTTCTGGTTGGATGCACCTGTCATAATCAATTCTGCCACCTGCTGCTCGCGCAGGGAAAGTCCATAGCTGATATGGAGCCGATTATTCATTGACAAACTTTTGATCTCACCGGTGAGACCTTCTAAAATATTAGATAAATGCTGCTTTAATACATTGAGAAGGTATATGTGTTTATCTGTAAAATCTCCCATTTCTTCACTGCGAAACAGATTTACAATTCCCTTTAAGCTACGGTCTTTATATAAAATGATTCCGCAGCCGAATGGTATGTTCTGAGGCAGGAGAAATTTAATATAAAATTCCGTCCTGTATCGCTCCTGATCTTCTAAAATGTCCGTATCCCGATATACTGCAGTCTCTTTTGCAAAATCAATGATATAGTTTAAATAGTCAATATTATAATAGTAGTCCAGATATATCTGCTGAACTTCTTCCGGCATATCTACAAAAAAAGATCGAAATTCATCTATTTTCTCATTCTGATCAAACTGAAGAAAGTAACCGCTGGTATATGGAATCATTCTCCGAAACATCTTCATCACCCGCTGTGACAGTTCATCCACATTCCTGATTGAATAAAGTTCCAAAAGCATCTGATTAATTGCTATCCATTCATTTTCAGTCAACATATTGAGCCCTCCATTATCGCAGCCAAATTTCGTATCCCCTGATTGCATCTCAGCTTTTATGACTCAAATCCCTCAATATTATGCAGCCTTTTATAAAATAAACCCTATTTTAACATACACGGTTCTCAAATATCAATAACAAATTCAACCAGAGATTCGAACAAATCTGCCCATCCCATTGGATATAAAAACCTTTCTCATTCCGTGTGACGTTGTTACAGACATCCCGTTCTGCTTTTATTATTATATAGGTAAACAATTCATTCATAGAAAGAAGGTTAACCCATGAATTCCCAGACTCTTGTTGTTATAAAAGAAAACTGCCCCCAGAATCATCCCTGCCCCTCTGTTACAATCTGTCCGGTTGGTGCCCTGAAACAAAACGGGTTTGAGGCACCCACCGTTGATATGGAAGCCTGCATACGCTGTGGAAAATGCACCAGATTTTGTCCCATGCGAGCACTGAAGTTAGCCTGATTTTAATAAAAAAAAATCATCAGGACTTAAGGGCAAATTCTCTTGAATGAAGCTTTCCCCCGCATCAAAAAATGCGAGTTTCACAACTGAGAATTTGTTCTTAAGTCCTAATAAATAAGACCTTACTTATTTTTAAACATGCCTGCAATTCCATATACAGCTCCATACAAAACCGCTGCACATGGCCAGATGATCCAGGTCTTATCCCAGCCTTCGGTTAAAAAGCTGATCCCCAGATAAACTGCAGTCACGATACACCAGTAAATAGCTGGAATACTATCTTTTTTTCTCTTTTCCACTTTTTTGTCTTCTGAATAATCTCCCACCTGCAGAAGAATATGAAAGCAGGATTTCTTCTCGCCTGCCACAATAATCAAAAAAACACCTGCGGCCACTATAACAAATAATAGTAGCAGACAAATTGTCTGTATATATTCAGAAACACCTATAGAAGATGCGACCAGCAACGGACATACGGAAATGATGCATAAAAACACACCTGTAACCGTATAGAGACGGTTAATCCCATCATATTGTGCCATTTTTTTTCGTACTACTGCTTCTACTCCATATTCCAGCTGAAATGCTTCTTTTTCCAGATGCTCAAATGCTTCCATCTTCATCCCGTTTAATATGAAAAATACCGTAGAAAGTCCCACAATCAGAATCAGAACAACAACACCGATCCCCCCTGCCCTTCCTTCGCTGATTACATTTTCTTTAAACTGTGACAGCGCCCCAAGATATATAAGAACAACCGGTGACAAGATACAGGCTGAAACAGCCGCTGCTTTCTTCTTTGATTCTTTGAACTGATTCTCCATAAATTCACTTGCAGTTTCCATGGTGATACGTCTTCTTCCATTCTCACCATCAGAAATTTCGGGTGATGCTGCCGGTAAGTCTTCTAACTCCTCCTTCAGCAGATAATCTGTAGATACACCAAACAGCTGACTAAGTTTTAAGATCCGTTCCAGATCCGGAATGGAAGCTCCTGACTCCCACTTTGAGACTGACTGTCTTGATACATCCATCTGAAAAGCCAGTTCCTCCTGAGACCACCCATTTTTCTTTCTGAGTTCCATAATTTTTTCTGCTAATATCACAATGATCCATCCTCTCACCATTCATTTTGGTCATACCGCCCATCTATTGCTTTCTGTTCTGTTATAGACTTAAAGTAAGCGAATGATGTCTGTTGACTGCCTCTATTATAAGATTTTCGCCGGTTGTCAACTACCAAGTGCACTGTATGATCTGACAACCAGCAGTTGCAATTTGCAAAAACAAAGGTAAAACGGATGGCTAAGACTCAGATTGTCAGAAAAGGGAACATAATATGGCACCGGCTGTACTCATTAAAATTTTCTCTCTGACGGTTTGTCCACGAAGCTTTTAATGCTGTCATCAATCCGAATGTGATACCCCGATCCATCTGCTCCGATCGCCATATACGGATTAATCTTAGTCGTAATCTCTCCCACCAATAACAAAAGTCATTTCTTTCTCAGTTGATAACTCCTCTATGTACCGGTACCCCAATGCATTAAATTTCTTTATCTGTGTGACCTCTGTCACATGATTCTCTGCCATAAACCGAACCATCTCTCCCCTTGCCATCTTGGCGAGAGTCCCCTTCTGCTTTATCTTACCATGATCCAGTTCTCCAAAAGTACATGTGATAAATGTATCAGCAGACGACAAATATGGCTTCACTGCCTGAGAGTACTCCTTAGAGGCGAGATTTATTACAGTATGGTCTTTCCCTTTCAGTTCTTTATAAATTCTGTTGTCCCAGAAACCGTATAAATCCCTGCTGCCTGCGACAGCCATACGTGCCTGCATCTCAAGGCGGTATGGCACAACTCCATCAAAGGGAGATAAGATTCCGTAAAATCCGGAGAGAATCCGCAGATGGTCTCCGAGATAATCAAGGGCCTGTCTGGTCATAATCAGAGGCGCCATATGCTGGTATTGAAGTCCCTCATAGGCCAGTACTGCAGGAGTTATATTTTTTTCCAGGTCCATTTCAGCAAACCGCCTGTAGTTTAACCTGGCAAGCTGGTCGTTGCAGCCCCATAACTTCTTTACCTCTTCATAGGACATCTTTTTAATCTCTTCCCAAAGTATTCTGGTCTGATCTAATAAGACAGGCAAACCTGCCGTTGACATGGAATCGGTATCCACATTCATCTTTTTCGCTGGTGAGATTATGATCTTCATTTAGATTTCCTTTAACATCTGCTCCGGATTTTCAGCCGCCTTTACTTTTCCCAATGCCTTTTTTATTACTCCCTGTTCATCAATCAGATATGTGGTCCGAACTACGCCCATGGTCTTTTTTCCATACATATTCTTTTCCTGCCACACATCGTATGCCTGAATCGCAGTCAGCTCCGGATCCGAAAGCAGAGTAAACGGCAATCCATTCTTTTCTTCGAATTTCTTATGAGATGCAACGCTGTCTTTGCTGATGCCGATCACAACTGCATCCTTTTCAAGAAACTGGGGATAAAGCTGCGCAAAACCGCAGGCCTGACTGGTGCAGCCCGGTGTCTGGTCTTTCGGATAAAAATAAAGAATCACTTTCTTTCCTCTGTATTCATCTAATGTATGGATCACTCCATTCTGGTCCGGTAATTCAAATGACGGTGCTTTTGTTCCTGTTTCTAACATCTTTATTCCCCTTTCCGTCTGTCTGCTTAATTATTTCCAACAGTATGACATTCCATTTATGTATTTATATTATCACGAACCGGAAATTTTTTAAAACCATTTCTATTTATTCTGATGTCTGGCCGGTAACTTTATTTCTGAAATAAATAGTCCTGCCAGTGTAAGCAAAATTCCAAGCACGGCAGTCCCCGTAATTGTCTCGTGAAGGATCAGTACCGAGGTAATAACGGTAATCACCGGGACCATATAAATATATACACTTGTTTTCACAGCTCCCAGTATTTTCAGTGCATAATTCCAGGTTACAAAACATATGGCAGAAGCCCCAAAGCCAAGAAACAAAATGTTAAACAGATTCACCGGCTTTACAATCTGACCCATATCCGGCTCAAACTTAAATAAAAATAATACAGGCATCATAAACAGTAACCCATAAAAGAAAATTCTTCGTGTCACTAAAATGGTGTGGTAATGATACCCGCTGATTTTTTTTGTAAGTACGGAATAA
>Ga0316604_10001238_pt1 | contig 23528 bp, 24 predicted proteins | sample OWC_soil_day20_C_FD_207650 | JGI IMG/M metagenome (GOLD analysis project Ga0316604, IMG submission 207650) | Wetland soil microbial communities from Old Woman Creek delta, Ohio, United States - OWC_soil_day20_CT | ecosystem: Environmental > Terrestrial > Soil > Wetlands | place: USA: Ohio...
TTTATAGACTATTATAATAATGACAGAATCAAATTAAAACTAAACGGCTTGAGTCCTGTCAACTACCGAACTCAAGCCGCTTAATTAAAATCTAAAGTGTCTAAACTTTTGGGTGCACGTCATACTTAAGATACGGCCTCTTAACTTTTTTAGGCAAGACGCACTACAGTTCTACCCTGTATCTTCCCTGCCAATATCAGGTTAATATTCTCACCTAATTTCTCCAAAGGAATTTCATTTGCCAGTTGCGCTAATTGCGCTGGCTTCCAGCTTGTAGCCATGACTTCCCATATTTCTTTCCTTTTGAAAATTGGATATTCTACTGAATCAATTCCTAACAACTGCACACCTTTCAGTATGAATGGGAATACAGTCAAAGGTAATGGTCCGCCATTCACCATACCACAGGCAGTCACCGCACCACCATATTGCAAACTCTTCACCACTGTAGCCAATACATTGCCACCTACGGTATCTATACCACCTGCAAATCTTGGTTTCAGCATCACCTTTCCACTGGCATCATCCATCTCCGCACGAGGTAAAACTTCCACTGCACCCAATGATTGCAGGAACGCTGCCTGCTTGCTGCTTACAGCAGTTACCTGATAACCTAACTTGCTCAGAATGGCTACGGCAATAGCCCCTACACCACCACTGGCACCAGTTACCACGATCTTACCATCAGCTGGTTGTACACCTGTTTTCAGCAATGCCTGTACGGACAGTGCCGCTGTGAACCCTGCTGTACCATAGATCATGCTTTCTCTCAGTGTCAAACCCTTTGGCAAACGTACGACCCATTTGGCCGGTACCCGGATATACTCCTGAAAACCTCCACTGGTATTCATACCAAAGTCAAACCCGGTTACAATCACCTGATCACCCGGTTTCCAGTTTTCATCAATAGACGATACTACTTCTCCGGCGGCATCAATTCCCGGTGTATGTGGAAACTGTCTGGTCACGCCTTTGTTGCCGGTAGCAGATAAGGCATCTTTATAGTTCAGTGAGGAATAATGAACCTTTATGATGACATCGCCCGGAGGCAGATTGTCTATGAGTTTATCAACAATAGATAAAACAAATTTCCCATCGGCTTCTATCACCTGTAACGCTTTGAATGGTTCCGTCATAATTGTCCTTTTTTACAAAATACGATATGTGAAGATGCCATTCTATGACGGGGAGCAGTTTATTATTTAATTGAAACCACTATTTTTCCGCGCGTTCTGCCTTCCAGCTGTTGCTCATGAGCCAGTTCCATCTGTGAAAAATCATACAGGTTCAGGCTAGGCTTCCACATCGCTGTCGGCACAGCCATCAGAAAGTATCCACCACTTAGCGGCAAAGCAGAAAAGCGCATATTTCCAGTAGTCATAATTCTGTCAATACAGAAAGCAGGTCCAGTGCCTTCTTAATCACATCCTTTTCTTCCGTTGTATATTTCTCCGATACCATGAGTGCCAGCCATTCTTCTCTTTCCCTGCGGGATAGTTCTACTTTTTGTTTACCTTGTTTGGTGAGGGAAACCAGTGTTTTGCGACCATCAGATGGGGCGCTTTTCCTGGAGATGTATTTCAGTCCTTCCATCCTGTTCAGTATCTGCGACATGAATTGGGAGGATATGCTGAGCTGTGCACCCAGTTCAGAAGGAAAAGCTTCTTTCTGGATCATGAGGATGCTCAGTACATTGAATTCAGCGATGGATAATTGTTCCGGGTTGCTCATCTGCTTGCGCAATCGCTTATTCATGATTGTCACCAGATTGCGGATACCATAAGCAATTTCTTCGTCCTGATTATTAAACATATTACTATTAAATTAACTTTGCAAAGTTACTTTGGTATCTTCAAATAAACAAGGGAGATTCCATACCTTGCAACTCCAATTACTCAACTCAAATACTATCAGATGAAATTCACACTCGGAACTCTGCTTGCCATACCGGCAGCTGCGCTCTTCATGACCGCATGTAACAATGGCTCGTCGACCACTGAAACTAAAGACAGCACCAAAACGCCTACCGTACAAGTAACAGATGTTACCATCGAATCAAATGGTGTACCCCTGAACAGTGTTATCGCTTTCAATGATGACACTGCTACAAAGAAACCAGTTATCGTAATAGTACCGGAATGGTGGGGCCTCGATACCCATGTTAAAAACGTAGCACAGCGCCTGGCAGAGCTGGGTTACTTTGCCGTAGGTCTGGATATGTATGGCAATGGCAAACTGGCCGACAATCCTGATTCTGCGAAGGCATGGGCGACACCTTTCTACGCTAATCCTAAATTGGCGTATGAGCGTATTGCTGCTGCTGTAGCAAAAGCAAAGACTTATTCACAGGTGGATACAAGTCGTATTGCTGCTATCGGCTTCTGCTTTGGGGGTAGCTGCGTACTGAATGCGGCTCGCCTGGGTGCGCCACTGAAAAGTGTGGTAAGTTTCCACGGAGGTCTGGCTACTTCATTGCCTATCTCTAAAGACCTGTTCACGGCATCTGCCCTGATCTGCCATGGTGGTGCGGACAAATTTGTATCTCCTGAAGAAGTAGCTACATTCAAAAAGCAAATGGATTCTGCAGGTGTGAAATATGTGTTCAAAGAATATCCAAATGCGACACATGCATTTACTAATCCTGCTGCAACAGCAACCGGTAAGAAATTCAATATGCCGATTGAATACAATGCCGCTGCTGATACTGCCAGCTGGAATGATATGAAAGCCTTCCTGGGTGCTGAATTAAAATAATTGAAGGTGCTGAATTAAAATTATTGAAAAGGGCGGGTTCAAATGACCCGCCCTTTTATTTCCAGTCCTGCGTAGTCCGAAGGTCGGTGATAAACTGATACAGTACCTCTAGTTGAGGTGTACCCTTTTTTCCGTAATCATATATATTTTTCACCTTGCCATCGTGCGGAATGTGCAGTGTGATAGATGCCATATCTGTAATGGGAAGTTTGAATGAATCCTGCAGATTTGCATAGTTCGTTTGTTGTAGCAGGTGCTGCAGTTTTACAAAGTCTTCTTCCTTGATAGTCGCTCCATAGGTTCCCTGCTGATCTTTATTGAACCGGATCGCTTCGTAAGTAGCAGAACGATCCTGGTTAATGGTCATTTTAAATACCGGGCAGGAGCCGAAACACGGACCTGCTTCAACCTGTATCAATTGTCCTGCTGAACCCGGAGTGGTTGTTTTACAGCTGACAAGAACAATTGCCAGCAGCCAGTATATTGCTTTCATATTTGCATGATTATCAATGCTAATTAAAATATTCTATCGACACGAGGTCATTATGCCCTAACTTTGCATCGCCAATTAAGACTTAAAGATCAAATTTCATGCGCGATAAGATTATAAGGGTCAATTACTACAAATTGGTAATTGCCTCGTGTTTTGCTGGTTTACTCTCGGCCATTCTGGCTAGTGTTTTGAAACATATTACAGAGTATTACGAAGACCATTTTTTTGAATCGATCAGACCTTACTCCTTCTTATTTATCGTCTTTCCATTGATCGGCCTGGTGTTGATACATGTGCTACGCAAATATGCTTTCCGGAAGAAACCAAATAAAGGTATTAAAGAGATCTACCTCACCATTGATGCCCGTCGCAATGAACTACCTGCATATAAGATCCCTTCACACTTTATCAATGGTTTCCTCACTGTCATCTTTGGTGGTTCTACCGGTGTAGAGGTTTCCACAGTAGTATCTACAGCTACAATTGGTGCGGTGACCAGGCAAAAAGCTGGCATTGCCAACAGGTATAAAACAGAATTGATTTGTGCGGGTGTAGCAGGTGGTTTAACAGCATTGTTCGGTAGCCCATTTGTAGGGTTGCTGTTCGCGCTGGAAGTAATTGCGAAGAAAGTCACTAAAACAATATTGATCAGCACAGGCATTGCCGTATTTATCGGATGGGGCTGGCTTCATTTATTTCATGAACATGCATTGTTTGGATTGAGTGCATTTCCATGGACATGGCAGGCGGTACCTTATATGATTGGTATGAGTGTGATTGCAGGGGTGATTTCTGTATTCTTTACCAAATCGGTAATTGGTATCAAGCACCGCTTTGCAATTATGAAGAATGAATATGTGCGTATCGGTCTGGGAGCTGCGATAGTAGGTGTGAGTATTTTTATATTCCCTCACCTGTTTGGCGACAGCTATAGTGGTGTGAAAGATATGATTGAACAATCCAGTCACACTCCCCTCTCCTATACATTTGCATGCACGATACTGGGTATTGTTTTGCTGAAACCGATCATCTCTTCAGTAACGCTGGGAGCCGGTGGTGATGGTGGGGTATTTGCACCAAGTATTGTGATAGGTGCTTTGCTGGGGCTACTGGTAGCGCTGACATGTAACCAGTTTTTCCACACGCAGCTGGTGGTAAGCAACTTTATCATCCTGGGTATTGCAGCTGTGTTAAGCGGCGCCATACATGCACCACTTACTTCATCTTCCCTGGCAGTACGTTTATCAGGCAGCTTCATACTGACTTTCCCTATTCTGCTAGCCAGTATGGTAGCTCGTTATACTGCCGGGAAAATATATCCTTACACTGTTTATAGCTATAAGGATCAACATTAATAACCATAGCCTAACTGATCGGAACGTCGCTCACCCAATACGCGGTAATCCATCCGTTCCAGGGCTTCAGATACTTTAGGTCTGTCTTTATAAATGGATTTGTGCCCGTAATTGTATATCGCCAATCCAATGTGGAAAATGAAGCCACAATAGACTACGACCCTCAGGACTTTCAGCGCCACTGCCTTTTTCGAGATCAGCCATTCATAGCAATAGAAGGAATAGATCATGGGCAGTGGCAACAGTAAATAAAAGGTGTGTGAAGAAGGCCCTTTTATTGAAAAGAAAAAGCTCACAAACAGTAACCCGTAAGAGAAGACATTCAGCCAGCGCACCTTTTTCCACTCCTCATTCTCAGTCTTTATAAAGAATCCAATAATCAACAGCCCCACCTGCAGGAAGCCGATTACCAATAGGAATACGATAAATGGAATCATCCAGTATTGGGTATGAAAGATCACATCCTTGTCTGTAGAATCGCCTAGTACATAAGGAATTTCGTAAGTGGCAAATGACAGGTAACGTAGTAATATCGTGAGGATATTGCTGAAATTTCCCCAGTTGATCACCACATTCTCCCCTACCTTACCCGCCAACGGGTCTGGATGTAACCAGGTAGGTATCAGGGTGAGTAACCCGATTACACCTCCCAGGATATAGAAAAGAATGACTTTTTTATTGGCTGTCTTCATCGTAAACGCCATCGCCGCCAGGCTATATGGCACCATCAATACCCATGACATGTGCAGTTGCATGATGAAGGTAGTCGTGATTCCCATCGTGAAGTATGCCAGGCCGGGTTTCATGAGCTTTTCCGTATAAATGGGTAATAATTCAAGTACGGCAATGAAAAACGGAATGGAAAAGACCAGTACATACGATGGGTTGACCACCCTGGTGCTATAATACAAAGTCCAGGGAGTGGTCATACACAGGATCCAGACGAGCCAGTCCGGCACGCCTTTCACCCTTTTAGTCACATACCAACCAAGCAGACATAGGCTACTAAACGACAGGATGTTTAACATAATCGTAGGCAATTCCGGCAACTTTCCGAGGTAAAATGGAAGGCTCACCAGCAGCCCTTGCAGGGCACCGGGGATCTGAGTGTGGGTATATACTACATCTGGTCCGTAGGTAGGCCACGTACCGGTAGTGTAAGATTTTAACCCAATCAGGTAGATCTGCAGTTCATCTGCAAACCAAAATTCCGCACATAGACCGTATATCAACCTGAACATAAATAAACCTGCCAGAAGCAGATACAATTTCTTTTTCTCCATTTGTTATAAAGGGTAGGGCGCAAAACTAATATGGATGATGATAGGGATTTGTTAAAAATTTCTTGATTCCGCATCAAAGTAACACATTTCTACGATGTCATTATATAGACCATATTAAAAAACCACTTTTCCTCATCAAAATAAACCATCATGAAGTACACATTCATGACACTGGCTGTAGCAATGATCGCTTTCACCAGCTGTAGTAAAGAATCTACCCAACAGGCAGCAACTCCTGCCACGGAAACCTCCGCTGCCAGAGCAAGCGCTGCGGCTTCCACGATTACGTTCAGTGGATATACCTGGACGGTAAGAACAGAATCCGGCACCTCAGGCCCGGGCCCCAATTACTGGAGCAATAGTTCCAGTAATGTATGGGTAGACAGCAATGGCTTTCTCCATCTCAAAATCAGGAAAGATGCCAGTACTGGCAGATGGCTTTGTTCAGAAGTGTATACCAATCAGTCATTTGGGTATGGCACCTATGTATGGCAGGTAGAAGGTAGAGTTGACTCTCTGGACAGAAATATCGTTTTTGGATTGTTTAATTACAAATCCGGAGATGATGGGCACCATGAGATGGATATTGAGTTTGCCCGCTGGGGGAACAATGCATGGCCTAATTATAACTATACTGTGTATCCGCAAACAGGTAGTGGCAGTGCTTCTTATACGGCTGAGCTGAAGCTGAATGGTACTTATAGTACTTATCGGTTTGTGCGGAACAGCAGCAGTGTGTCTTTTTCCGGTTTTCATGGTCATACACAGGCGGCGGCAAATGCCTTTTTTCCATGGACAACACCATCAGGGTATAATGTGAGTACGGTAGCGATGCCAGTACATATGAATCTCTGGCTGTTTGATGGCAATGCGCCGTCAAATGCTAAGGAAGTGGAACTGATCGTCCATTCATTCACATTTACAGCGCTTTAGTAGTAATAGGATCAAAACCAGGGCCGGCCTTCAGACAGCCGGCCCATTTATTAGTTCGTTTCTTTGCACGCCACCCAATCTCTTCTGATTTACTTTTGTACATTATAGATCTCTTCTATCACCTCTTTGTACTTTTCCAACACCACTTTTCTCTTCAAACTCATTTTAGGCGTCATCTCCCCTCCTTCCACACTCCACTCATCAGGCAACAGTGCAAACTTTCTCACCTGCTCCACATGGTTAAACCTCGAATTATACCCTTCTATCACATCATTGTATTTTTCTAACACTTTAGGTTCCTTAATGGCCGCTTCATGGGTGGTAAAATTGATACCCTGCTGCTGCATCCATTGCTTTAAGTATGGAAAAGCCGGCACAATGAGGGCACTCACAAACTTCCTGTCTGCCCCTATCACCATCATCTGTTCGATGAAGGGATCTTCCTTACATTTATTTTCTATCGGCTGAGGGGCCACATATTTACCCCCGCTTGTCTTGAACAGTTCTTTTTTACGGTCGGTGATCTTCAGGTATTTCCCTTCCTGAAGGATACCGATATCGCCGGTTAGTAACCAGCCATCTTTTACCACCTCTGCGGTCAGGTCTGGTCTTTTATAGTAACCCACCATCACAGAATCCCCTTTCACGCAGATTTCCCCATCTTCTGCCAGTTTCACACTAAGACCTTCCAAAACAGGGCCTACAGTGCCAAATATGACCTCTTTCCGGGTATTTACGCTGATCACGGGACTATTCTCGGTAGGTCCGTAACCTTCGTAAACGGGTATTTTAGCCGCCCAGAAGATGCGTAGCAGCTTTTCCTGGCAGGCAGCGCCACCCGTTACGATGAAATCTATCTTACCACCCAGGGCAGCTCGCCATTTACTAAAAATGAGTTTATCGGCCAGTGCGAGCTGCAGGTTGTACCAGGCGCCTCCGCTTTTGACATTGTCATAGCGGGTAGCCAGGTTCACCGCCCAGAAGAATAAAGTTTTTTTGATACCGGTCAGTTTATTACCGGTAGCGAGGATCTTATCATATACCTTTTCCAGAAGACGCGGTACGGTAGTAAATCCGTCCGGTTGTATTTCCCGCAGGTTGTCAGCGATGGTATCCAGACTTTCAGCGTAGTAAATGCTGGTGCCACTGTAGAAGTAGATATAGGTAACGCATTTCTCGAAAATATGGTTCAGCGGAAGGAAGCTCAGTGCCTTTTTAGCAGGATCGTCATAAAAAGGGAACGAGACCTTGCCCATAAAGGCATCACTCACAATATTGTGATGACTCAGCATCACACCTTTTGGCGTACCGGTGGTACCCGACGTATAGATGATAGTAGCCAGTTGTTGGGGCGATATGCCTGCTTTTACTTCCTGCACTTTTTGCAGCAGTTCGGGCGTGGCCATATCTGTGACGGCCGACCAATGTGATACATCAGGCACTTCGTCTAACGTATAGATACCTTTCAGAAACGACAATTGCGGTCGAATGCTGTTGATCTTGTCATACAATTCCTGGTTGCCAATGAAAATGTACTTCACTTCGGCATCATTGAGGATAAATTCCAGTTCCAGAAGGCTGGTAGTGGGATAGAGCGGTACAAGTATCGCTCCTGTTTGCTGAACGGCCAGATCGGTAAAGATCCATTCTGGTCGGTTCGAGCTGATAATGGCAATTTTGTCTGCTTTGGCAGCGGAACCATCATTGCCACTAACGCCCAGTTGCAGTAACCCGGCACTGAATCTATCAGCGATTTCTCTTACAAAAGCAGTGCTATAGCGGGTCCAGGTGCCATTCACCTTGGCGGCCAGCATGTCTTCCTTAGGAAATTTTTCGAGTTGATAATCTACGGCATCGAACAGCCTATCCTTACGTGAATGCATCATAAACGTGAAAATGCGAAAATACACCCGACTTTTTTGAAATAAATTTTGAAATATTCAATAATTGACTACCTTTGCAATCCCAATCGCGAAATGCCGCGTTGGTCAATCGGCTAAGACGCCTCCCTTTCACGGAGGAATGACGGGTTCGACTCCCGTACGCGGTACAATAAAAAGGGAACATCCAATGATGGTCCCTTTTTTATTATTATATACATTATGCTTACCGAGCTTAAGCAACATTTCCGAATTAAGCTTGCGTACCAACTACTGTGCCATCTGTATCAGATGTTGGTCTTCCATTTTTGATTCTTAATCTTCCATTTGCATCTACCCAAAAAAAGTAATTACCTAATATTAATTTCCCCTTATTATACCCCTGATCAGGAATACCAACATCCATATTTTCATTCAGTATAAATACATCCTTTTCAACACCAGCACCTGCGGATACATAAAAACGTTGCCCTAATTGATCAGAGTAACTCCCCCTGACATATTTGACACCTGCCCTATATGAAGCATTCACATCATTGACAGCGGTAAACCCACAATCAGAATAAGCAGTTCCCGCAATTGATCCGGAGGGAAGACCATAACCGATGGTACGATGATTACCCAATGCAATAGTAGCTCCGGCAACATTGGCAATACCTGTCGCCGATCCAGAAAAAGTATTACCGAAGACCTGGGAAGATGAATCTGTTACCAGGCCTCCATTTAGGTTGATATAATAATTACCGGATACAATAATATTCTTGCCGGAGAAAGAGAATGCACTACCGGAAGTAACAGTCGCACCTGCCTGAACCTGATTCCCTACTATAGAGGCACCTGTCAAATTAACAGTTCCGCCTATGCCAATGAATCCATTTACACCCCGTGCAGCAATCCAGTTACCATGGACCACTAAGTTTTGCCCATTTGACTGAAAGATCCCATAAGTCCTGCAAAAATCAAAGACATTGCCTATAAGTGAGATCTGCGTGCCTGCGAGAATATTGACAGCTGCATCGGCAAACACAGTGATACATTCAGTAATCAGAATACCTTCAGACTTGTAACCCCCTGTAGGATGAGGAGTGGAGGAAAAATAAAATGCATTGTCACAATAACCTAACATTGACTGTGAAATGGTATTATTTACACAATAAGAAAAACTGAAAATATTACCTGTGTATCCTGTAATATCATTATCCACCCGAATCATACTAAAGTGACTTTCCTTCATATCGTAACAATCAAATACAATAGTAAAGGTACTGCCTGTCTGTATATTACGGAACTTGTGACGAATACCTGAAATTCTGAAGACAGTTGCTGTCGTAACCGATGCCTCTTTTTTAGAAACATTCAAGTCATGAATATCAGCTGTATTTATAATGTTAATGGCGACATCAGCATTCCCAATACATACCAGCGAAGAGCCTTGTCCATCGATTGTTAATATCCTGTTGCCCAGGTCAATAGCAGAAATATAATATGTACCGGCAGGAAATACAATTGAGCCTGTTTGACTTACAGGAACTGCATTGATAGTACTCGAAATAGCAGCGGTGTCATCCTGGGGATTATTGGTATTTGTATATCCCCAGGCACCAAACCAACGAACATTTAATGGTACAGTGATAATCCTTTTCCACCTACCTGTACTTACACTGGTTACAGCTACAATAGTGCCTCCGTTGGCAGTTTCTGTGGAACTGCTATCCCAATAAAATTCACCACCTCCGTCATCGCCGGAATTATGATAGCCCCCAAGAGTGGCTTGCTCACCTGCCGTAGTGCCAGGAGTTGCACTTAAAACAGCGAAAGTTTCAAAAAACATTATAAATAATTTTAGTTAACAAAAATTTTATTGAAGGTAATGGGGGAGCACGCATTAGATTTGCGTAATAAAGTGAGGAGTTCAATGGTTGGCACTGTACAAAGATGTAAACGGCATCATTACGGTCACTGGAAAAAGACGGAGTAATAGTGCGAAAATTATACGCGGAAGTACCTCCACGCGTGGAATATGAGTTGACCGCCCTGGGTAATAGTCTTGTTCCCTATATAGAAAGTCTGGCAGATTGGGCTTTAAAAATAAAGAGACTATTACAAAACGCCGAAAGATGCACTCAAAGCATCCACAGCAAAACAAAAATTAAGTTAATAAGCCAGAAACCCGGTTTATCCTACTCATTTTACTGTTCCATTATTTAATTTGAATTGAATACAACCACTTAGCTTTCAACCATAAATGCTCATCAAAAGAATAACCACCGATTTGTCCAACCCATTGTACACTCATTATAAAGCCTTGTAAATGAGGATTTCGGTTCTATTGTTATCTGTCATTTTATACATTTTTCATGATTAAAGCTTACATACCTTCTCAAAATCCCCCACCCAACAGTTCGACAGTTGTCCGCCCAGTTGTATGAAAGAAAACGGCAACGATACGAAAGTATTGTTGCCGTTTTTCTTTTGGGTGAGTTCTTGCGCCTGTTCGGCGATTTGGAGGAATTCACTTGGTGAATTCCTCTCTTTCCTGAATATTCTATTTACGTATTTTATTCAATGTTTTGCCGTTACATCAAAAATAGAAACCATATACGGAAAATCTAGTTTTGAAATTTGTATATGGAAAAGGTGATTATCATCTCTCTCTAAAGATATAGAGGCAGTTGAACTCTCATTAGTATGATAAAATAACGTCTCAAAAGGTATAACGACAATTTCATTACGCCCCTTCTTCCCCTTTTCAGCTTTGATCTCACATAAGATATAGAGAGAGACTATTTTATTTTCTGTAGTATCAACACTATTAAAATAAATTTTATCTCCTGTATATTGACATCGCACAGTATCAATTATGTGATTGCCTTTGGTACAGATTAGTTTTATCCTGGCAATCTTTAAACTGTCAGAAATCTGATCCATTTTTTTGATTGTTCTTTCACGCCGAGGTGTAGTTTTATCCCAAACGTAAAAAAATATCTTTCTGCAATCTTTTGATGCAACTACATTCAAATCAGACTTTCCACGAACAAATAAGATTACAGTTATGCTAAGTAAAAATAACGATTTCATTGTGGTCGAGAATTAGCATTGTTAATTTGCTTTGCAGTAGTTTCCACCTCTGCTCGATCACTTAAATTTTTAAGCTCATTTTGATTCAACCTGAAACTCTCTGTATTAAAGTTTCCATTATAAAATATAGCACCATTAACGGTTGCTGAAAGCTTATGATTAGCATCTGCAGAAAGAGGGCTTAGATTTCCAAGTAGTACAAAATTATATCCCTTGTTTATATCTCTGTTGCGAAGATCCATATCAGATGGATGCAATGACTCATTTAATCCATATATTTCGTTAGTCGCATTAGGGTCATTAAGTATAGGAGATGTACTCATATCAACATTATATGGTAATAAATCAAAGGACTTCGTAGCAAAATTATAGGTAAACGGCTTAATAGGATGAGAATGAATGATTGTAATATCCCGTGAGTCAGCAATATCTTCAATCGATGGATAGTCTTCAGGAGTCATCATATTAGATGCATTAGCACCTATATGTAAGAAAGCCGCCCCAGGGGTTCCCATAACCGTTTTATTGGGATATACTACAGCAGATAACCCTTCTGAGACGTTATCTTTCGCCGTTCTCCTAAGCAGGTTTTGAGTGACGGAGAGGGCCCTCAATGACGTTCTATATGAATCATAATGTGCTCCATAATTCCTTCTAGATGTTGCAGCATCTTGTATGATTTGTTTCTGAATAGCTACATCGGTAACTACATTAAGCTGCGTAGAAGTTCCAAAACTCCCGAGCAACTGCCCCTGTGTAGTTAAATAAATCTCCATCCCATCCAGATCAATTCCCTGGATAGGCGTATTGGACGCAAACTGATAGGGAGTAAGCTCCGGATATTTTTTTGTAAGCGGATCTGTAGATAAAAACTTAGTCATTACATTTTCAGGAATATCCGCAGTACCAATCACACTATCCTTTTCATCCAACACTAAAATCTGTCTAGCCTTAAATCCAATGAGTAAGGCCTTAGTCCTTCCTGTATCTGTTTTGTTTACAAGATATAAGCCTTCCGGTACTTTTGTTCTGACATACGGAGATTTTACAGCATATCCAAATTGAGCATAGGGATTTTCTACCTGTGCATAAACGATTACAGTGTTTAGTATAAAAACTAATACATAGAATAGTATCTTCATAAATTCAGTAATAGGGTTACTTATTATTTACAGCTGAAAAGGATTGTTTACTTATTTTATTTTCCTTTATCCAATTTTTATAGTCTTCTTCTGAGGAATTTCTATATCCCAATTCGATAAATTTATTATCAATTTCAGCAAGTATATTATTGGCTAGGGTAATCAATTTACTTTGCTGTTGTTCACGAGCTTTGAGTAAAATTTTTCTGTAATGTTCAAATTTCACCATTAATAAGTTGACAGACACAGGATAATATAATAAAGCAGTTTCACACACTTTTAAATCAAACGATCCTACACCGAATTGGAATTGATAATTAGCAGCTAATTCCTTCATTACTAATGCTATTGATTCTTTCTGACTCAAAGCATTCATATAAATTCCTGACTTTATCTGCTCCACAGTAACACCAGTTTCCTCCATAATCCACTCATCTCTGGCGAAGCTTCCGCTCGTCATTTCAAGATTTACCCATTTCCCTTTTTCATCTTTATGTTTGATATAGCAATGAATAGGCGCTAAAGCCAGAAAAGCAGTGGCTCCGCACTCTTCTGCAAGTATCTTGTAAAGAAATGGTAATGAATTACAATTACCCTTATTTGTTTTCAACAGCTTTGTAACAAAACCGACTGAAGGATCTTTATCAGGCATGAAGTTATCAAAATCGTAGCTGTATGGAGTGAACTTATTTTCCTTAATGGAATCTGTCATAAATTTAAATACAGCCCAGTTCATCGCTGTACGAAACTGCTCAAGATGTTTCGTCTTAACCATTTGCTGAAGGCGCAGAGCGATACTACCAATTTCAGTATTGAACTGCTCATAAGAAAGTGAACCGTTTGAGAACGCATTTTCCATTAAAAAAACAGCCTCTTTAAAATTAACCGTTTTTTTTCCTGACAGCATATTATTCATTTCTATAAAAGCTATTTCGTAAAGCCTCTTTTGCTGTTGATTTCCATCATCTTTACTCAAAGCACATAATCCCGAATAATTGAATATCAATAAAAAAAAACAAACAAATAGCATCCGTTTCATGGCTGGCAATGTTGGTATAAGGATAAAAGTCTGCCTGGGATCAATTAAATGTTGACAATCTATTGCTTAACTTAATTATTTCACCGAAAAATCATTCTTCGCCCCTAAATTAGCTTTTTTTTAAATATAATAGGGCGATACGCAAGAAATATTAATGCATTAAAATCTTCTATAAAGTTCGACTTCCGTCCTCTTCCCTGTACGATAAAAAAGGTTGCTCAATGAGCAACCTTTTTTATTTTCATTTACAATTATTTCCCTCTACAATCCTAAGCCCTACGTTTTCAATTGCAATCACAACCCTTTCATCTATCTCCTTATCCAAAATAGATAAATGTATATTCCCGTAATGACAGATACTACCCACTAATCTTTGCATAGGATCCATAAAATGAACAATGGGCAACACTGTGTTGGTGCTTCCAAGCCATGCGATATGCTTCAAAAACACGGGCAACTCATCAATAGACACCTTTAAACCACCATTAAACCTTTTCCCTAGTTTGTGTGCTACTAAATATGCCAATGCCTCTTTTGCAGGCTTGAAATCACTATCCCTATAAAGCCAGGGGGTATCGGAATCTCCCAGGAAAACCAATGCATCTATATCCAGCTCTTGTATAAACTGAGTAAATGACAATCCTAACACGGTATTATGCTCATCTTCCGAACAGGCAAGAATACCCAGCCTATAATCAGTAACTGATCTCGGGAAAAAATATTCATCTTCATTTTTTGTAATCGGGAATTGGGTATATAACAAAAGGCATTGTTCCCTTTTGATCTTAGTAACATTTTGTGGGCTCATATAGGTACAATTATATCAAATTACTATCAAAACTATGTCAGAACTATTAAATCCGCTGTAAAACAGTTCGACTCCCGTACGCGGTACGAAAATAAAAAATCCTTGCAATATATTAATTTGCAAGGCTTTTTGTATTAATAATGAATGTTATATCATTAATAAGTAATCAACACATCGAATTGGGGATCAACTTGAATTCCTGGAGGATTAGTTGTTTTTTTAGCTATCCAGTTTATGAGTTCTCAACCTAACCTACTGTGATCCGGCACTTATCCTCCACATTTCCACCAAGAGAGATCATAAATCGTTATTCCTTGTTTCAAAATAGGCTTACTCCCTGTTCAACTTTTGCAGATTCCACTATTGCAAACAGACTTGCAAAAGCTTAGCCAAGCCTAGTAGGGCATAATTTATTCCATAGATAAAATACTTACTTTAGCAATACCATAAACCTTATAAATGATTTATTTAGCAATTGATACAGATGTTTGGTTGTGGCTAATCTGTCACAAGATTGATGCCGAGGATAATTATTTCGACGAACTGTATTATTGGGTAGAGACATATAATATTAGGTGCATTGTTCCCCAACATATTTTAACAGAATGGGAAAGAAATAAGCAATCTAAAATTACACAGATCAAGCAGGAACTTGGCAAAGCTAATCAGTTAAGTAGGGAGGTTATTAAAAATCCGGAATTCTTTAATACCATTTATAACGCAGCTAGTTTCGAAGAATTTGGTAAGGCCCGGGTCAATAAAGTTGAAAAAATATTCACGGATTATGCCGACATCGCTCCTATAAATGATGAGATCAAACTCAAAGCTTCTGAAAGGACACTTGCCCGAATAGCACCGAACCACCAAAAGGACAGCTATAGTGATACTGTAAACATTCTATCACTGATTGCTTACATCGAGAAGAATTCGCTGAATAACGTGATTTTTACTACCAAAAACTATAAAGATTATTCTGATCCGAGCAATAGACTGCATCTACATGAACATTTACGTGAGCTGTTTGAAAAGTGCGCACTGGAATACTTGCCCGACACGGATTACCTGTTTGGCAAACGATTGAGGCCCATACTACCTAGCTTCAGTGAATTCCTTGCCAGTAAAAGGGACGCAGAGTTGACTGAAAAGCTAAAAGCCCAAAAGCAGGAAATAAAAAAACTGGTTAACACTGATCAGGACTTTATTGGCAATTCTCTTACCATCGATCATATACTTGAACAGGCACGGCCTACTCAATTCCAGCTTCTCACGATAAAGGAGTTGATTGAAAAAGATGAGCATTGCCGGGAATATTTCTTTCAAAAGATTTCAAGGAATTACTGGTACCCGTTTCTCAAAACAAATGGTTACCTACACCCCGATGCCCATCCAGCAGAAATAACCATGCAGGAGGGACCTTATTTATCACGCTGGCAGGTGCTTCCCTACCTTGAACGAATAAGCGAGAAAATTAAAAACGTTCAGGATCTTGAAATGATCGAACCGCTCCTTGAATTTGTCACAACGGTGTCCGTTAGCAAGATTTATAATGATCTAACTCATGCTGCAATCATCAGAATATTAAGCAATTTACCCCAGGATAGTATTAGCATCGACTTGATAAAGCAGGTGCTAACCTGGATAAATGGCACCTCGGATAAAATCTTAACGACATCAGCATTATGTAAAAGCTTGTTACCACGGTTCCTAGAAAAAAAGTCTGGAAGCTCGGATGTTGCAAAGGCTGAAGAAATCATTGCCTATCTATTGGGTATTTCCGATAAAGCCTTCTGGAGAGACCACTCCATTAATAAAAGTGAATCTTGTTATTATTCCAATATCGACCTTCATCTTATTATTGATACTTTTATTCATAAGAACTTAATCGAATCTGTCTCAAAACTTTGTTCTGTCTCTTTATTCTATCAATTAGCAGCTACGCTTAAAATTCTTCTGCTGGATTATCCAAAAGGGCTTCATCTACCCGTCAGAGTAGCTTCTATTACATTGACTGTAAAAGTATTTATTAGACTCCCTAATCTTTTGCTTAGTCTGACATTACCTGATCAAAACGAAGAATTCTGTAATGAAACCATTCATAATTATGATCAGCTCACTGAAGATACCCTAAAACAAGTCTTACTCAGCGTCATCGACCGTTTTGGAATAAGTTATGAGAATATCCAAGAAAATGAAGACATGCTGAATGGACTTATCTTTGCCTTAACAGTGGATAATTTATCGATGGCGGGTGGAATGGCTATTAACGAATTGGAACGTCGCTCTTATCATACAAGTCGAATGTCGGAGACGTATGGTTTGTTATTGAGTAAATATCTGGATGCAATTTCCAGAAATAATCCCATTCTAGGCAAAGAAATTTCGGAGCGACTATTTTATGATCACCGTTACCGGCTTCCCTTTTTCAGGCGGGTTGTATTACACAATATTTCCATTCACTTTAAGGAATATAATGGGTTATTGGCAGAACTTATTGAACCAAACGATCCACATCAACTCTTTACTGGTTACACTTACAGAACTGAGCTCTTTAACCTATTAAAAAGTAATCAGAAAGAATTAAACTCAAAAGAGGTCCTCCTTCTGGAAAAAATCATTGCTCAGGGGCCACAAGACGAGAAAGAAATAGACGAAGATCGGCTGACATACTGGCAAGCCCCTTGGTTGCTTGCACTTAACCAGCGAGAACCATTTGACCATCTGTACACCACTGTAAAAAAAAGGCATGCACTAAAAGATTGGGATATTGATCCTAGTCGAACCATAACATTAAAGAACGGCTCAATACCTCCAATGAGCTCTGAGCAACTTCTGAACATGGAGGATTCGGATCTTGTCTTATACCTAATGAAATTCAATCCAAAAAATCGCTGGGAAGGACCCAATATCAGTGGTTTGGCACGAATCTTAGAAGAAGCAGTTGCTTTAAAGCCCCTTAAATTCATTAATGCCCTCTTGCTATATCTTCCGGTGCCTTACATTTATATACACTATGTTCTTTATGCACTGCTGGAATATGGCAAAAAAAACAAAGAAGACTTCGACTGGGCATCTATAATCCGCTTTACCTTAATATATATCAAGCAGAATGATTTTGAATCCGAGGCCAGATTCTTGAAACAAGATAGCTGGCATGCGGATAAAAACTGGATCTGCTCCGTAGCTTCTGTGTTGGTAAGTGAGGTCTGTTCAAACGATGATTATGTAAAAGAACACCAGTTATTACCCATTTGCAAACAAATTATTATCAAAGTAAACCAGCATTTAGAAGTATCGGACTTCTCAGTTCCTAGCAATAACGACTACCTGAGCAAATCATTTAATTCCCACTCAGGAAAGTTACTCAGAGCGTGTATTGATTACAGCTTATGTCGGGCCCGTTTAACAAATATTGAAAGTCCAGATTGGGAAGAAGACATTAGCAGTATTTTTAATAGATTTATCGCTGGCGGGGACAGTGATAGTTATACGTTGTTAGGCTGCTACTGGCCACAACTAAATTACCTTCAACCAACTTGGTTAGATACGCAAATCACCGAGCTTATTCAGTTGCCGCAGCCACAATGGACCGCTTTTATGGGCGGGCTGTTATCCTCTTCCGCACCAGGTACGATGGAAAAACTTGATCTATTTCTACCACATTATTATCGAGGCATCGACACCCATTTACGGTTGATAAATTTCGGATACAACGGCTTCGCCACACATCTAACTTCGCTGTTCTTTTGGCAACTTGACAACATCAAGGAGGACAGTTTGATCGTTCGTTATCTTTCGAATATGCCAATGGAAGCGATAAAAGATCTTCTTCATTCCATATGGTATAATGAAGAATATTTAGCGTCATTGACCATCAAAGAACGCCAGCAGCTTGAAGAACGTGTGATCGCCTTGATTCAACTCATTCATAAAACGTATAGTGATTCTTCTGACACTGAAGTGCTAGAAATGAGACGATCAACAGTAAACCTTGTCTATTTTATAGCGGAACTTAATGAGGAAAATGCTGAAATGATCAGAATTGCTATTCAGTTGAGCACCAAAAGCTACCACAGTTCAAATATATTGAAGAAGTTGCACGAATTAATGTCAAAAGGTGATCATCAAAAGTCAGCGCAGTACCTTGCCTCAATTCTTGACATGATGACCTTTCGTGAACATCCATTAGAAGATGATCAGCACCAGCTTGAAGCAATGATACAATTTCTATTTAATCATAATCAAATAAAAACAGCAAGCACATTATGTAACCGCTTAAGCCGGTCAAATTATGCTTTTGCCAAAACACTTTATTTGAAAAACACTGCAGAATGAGAAATTATATGTACAAGTAGCAACAATGAATGACTTAAGGCTTTTAAATAAAATTTACAGAGAATGTCAGAATACAAAAACCAATAATGATTTTTCATCATCCACTAGTATCAAAAGAACTTGATATTACTTTATTCCAATCTAATCAGAAACAGGCTAACACTTTGGGAGCCCTGATACTCGACATGCCTCTTTCATAGGTATTATATATTCATAAAAATGGAGTCTTAATCAAAAAGGTACAGCAGATCCATATCATCTATAGCACTGAAAAGATATGCGACAGAATTAATTAAGGAATACGCCGTTCAAAAAAGATGCGACCAAAATAGCACTGAAAAGATATGCGACAGAATTAATTAAGTATAACCTAGCGAGACTTCTTTCCTATCCTTTTAGGAAGTCCAACCCTGGCAAAAAGTTTTTTAGCCGCATTCGCTTTTTTCTCAAAAAAAGGATGCCCTTCAAATGATGGCAAAGAAGGATCTACGGTAATAAATGGCTTAGTACCAACCTGAACAAGAATCTCCTTTTTTGTTTTACGTAACATAGTACAAATTTAGTCATTTTCTATTAAACACTCACTCTCATAACAAATTGAAAGTCAAATGAGTCATTTCCTCAACCCTAAAAAGGCTGAGTAATTCCGGCCCCTTGTAAATGGCTCCCAAGATTCATTTTCATCCAAACCATATACATCAAACACAGGAGCAATTAGATCCCAGTGTTTATTTATATTCATTTGATAAAGCCTTGTCCTTGCCTTGTTAGTTCCTTCAATTGATACCATAGCCTGAGGAAATATATTGGTGAAATCATAAATAATCGAACCAATTGTTCCCATGATAACATTTACATCCTTATTATCACTAATGGCAATGTCGGAAATATCACCGGTTACTGCATCCAAATCACCAAATCCGAAATTGTAAAGATCCTCTCCGATAAGATTAAACTTAGCAATTTTCTGTATTGCACCATTAGGCCCATTACTAATAAAATGATAGGCCATAAATGTCTTGTCTGTGGAATATTGGTATTTATCAAGCCCGAACATACTTGCAATATAGGAAGAAAAACAAATAGAAAACAAACACAAACAATTGAATATCAAACAAATAATCACATCAACAATGATAGTATCAAATTAAAATCCTGCATGTAATAGTTCGACATATGTCTCCTTCCCTGTACATGAAACGTAAGGCCTTGTAAATGAAAGTTTACGAGACTTTTTTGTTTTAATCCCTGATGGATAAATCGAACCTGGATTTTTACAATATCAGTTACAGTTCCTTAGCAGCATATAAAATAGTATTGCGCACATTAGGGTTCAATTCACTCAAATCTTCTTCACAGATAAGACCATCCCTAAATTGAGCAATTAGTATCAGCAGATAAGTTGATCCTTTGATATTATCATATCGCCGTGCTATGTGCTTATCAAAGTCACGAATGGATTTATATAAATTATGATAGATATCTATATTATCCTGTTGCTCATTTTTCCACTTTTGCAAAATGGTATCAAACTGTTGCAAGCCTTGTTGAAATTCTTTCTGCAAACCTTTTTCTATTAGTTCCCTGGCAATGCGCTTATCTTTTTTGGAAAGTTCGATTGACATATTGTATATGTTGATCAATTTCGTAATCATTATCCGGATAGGTTTCACCTGTGATGCAGGTAAAACATTTATAACCTACCTGAACAGCACCGATCACCCAAATCGCATTCCCGCAATCGCATTTCTTCCCGGCCAGAGCATAAGCCAACGCATCCTTTAATCCCTTCTCCAGTAATGCCCTGTTTTCACCGGGATTACGTTTCATATGCAGGGTGATGTATTCTTTAGCAGATATCGGTACAAAGTGAAGCATATTTAGCATACACAAAAATAATTAATGACTATTGATTACAATAATCACTTGAGAACAAAATACGGAAATTGGCTTTTTAAAATATATTTGCAGGTATCTAAAACAGTGCAACGGGGTCGGTAAATCGGATATCAAAAGACTGTTACCTTAATAAAGCAATCACCTAGTCATTTTTATGGATACAGACGATTTAACAACCAAGACTTATAAAGCCATACTGGGCGAAGCGGAAAAGTTTCACCACGATCTGACACTTCAATTTGGCCTGCTTTCGTACAGTTGCCGTGATGAAGCTCAATTCATCAAGAAATCGGAGGCTTTGATTGCTGCCATTAAAAAATATAATAAAGCTGATATAAGTGATATGTTTTTGGGTGTGCCTCCACCTATTGATAAGTTACAAGAAGCACTTGATAAAATGCTTTACAATATTTCAACATTGAAAAGATAGATAGTATATAACCAATGAGAAATGATTTGTCCCTCTTTGGTATTTTAAAATTGAAGGTTATTTTTACCCAATTGCTTTTTAGCAAGCAAATGATCAGATACAATCTTTGAAATTGATGGCAATCCTTTTTTTAACCACATCTTTTTTAATGAAGATTCTTTTGCCATTACCACCTCGTCATCTTCTAATTTAACCAATAAAGTAGGCATTAGCATACCATCATACAAACATATAACTTTGAATGTACTTCTGTAGTTATTGATATGTTCTAAATTCCTTTCATAAACCACTTTAATCGTCCTGGCGTCTACAGCATGCCCACCTTCTTTGACTCTCAATCTTACTCGTTGTTCACAATCTTTAATTTTGTCCAGACATAAATAGTTTAACTGGATTTGGTATCCTTTTTTTTCAAACCGATCAATGTATTTCCAGTAATCAGGGTGAGATAATGGTGTTTCCAGCACAAAGTGTTGACTAGCCTTGATAGCTTCATCCATTTTTAATATTAGAAAGTCTTCCATCATTTGAGCTGAACGACTTTTTATTTGCTCTGAGGATAAGCCATCCTTCTCCAGTTTTTTTCAATATTAGTACGGGTTAAGTCCCTATCGAAAGATAAGAGACCTTCAAAAGATGCCGGTAACATCGATTCAATATGAGTTGACTTACCGGCACCGTTGGGTGCTGAAATAACAAGTAATGTCGGCTTAGAGTAGTCCATTATTTTTCATATGCGTTTCCCGGATCTTATTGGCTTCAGCATCAGTCAAACGACGTATAAAGCGTGTTTCGATATCAGCACCAACAGTATAAACCTCCTGAACTTCAATATGCCCATCAGCAAATTCATAGAAGCCCTGGCCTTCAGGTAACTCATTAGATAAAATTAAAAAAGGGAGATTATTACTAAAATTCCTCTTTCTCAACTTTTCAATTGTTGCAGCGAATTTCTTATCCTGCGACGCAATTTCATATTCAATCTCTGTCATATGCGAGTGTGTGAAATAATAGTAAATAGTTTACAAATTTACTGAAAAATATGCTCTAATCCAACTTACACTCATGCACAATAATTTAACTAACTATATGACAATCAAATTATTAGATTGTAAAATATACATTCTCGCTATAGAAATAACTGTTTTATTCTTAATATGATCATCCCTCAATTTAATCTAAATCATTGCAATGCCACTCTCAGGTTACTACCCTCCTGTTACAGCTTCCAATCCCACACATCCTCCTAAAATCGCCCACCCAATAGTTCGACAGTTGTCCGGCCCGTTGTACGAAAGAAGGAACATCATTCGATGTTCCTTCTTTATTTTAGGCAAATCCCTTTTCTGGTCCGATATGTATATATATCAATATAAACCACTTGTTAACAAATCCATTTAGGGTTTTTATGAACAATCAATGTTTCATCCCTGAATGAGCAACCTAATTCTCTTTTCAAATTTTTTGTTGTAATAACCAATTCAAATATCCATGTAATTGTGTTCCCAGGTAATAAGGTATATTCATCAATAAATAAGGTTTTTTACCCGGTGTAATGGCTCTCTCTAAAGAAAATGTACCTCCGTAAATTCTAACCGCATAAGCATGATCTGCTGCATCAATGAACTGATGAAGTGATCTGAGCGTACCCGTACTGCCCGACTTTATTTCTATAGGAATTAAATATTCTCCATTTACCTGTACTAAATTGACCTCTGCATTTGATTGTGATTTCTCTCTTACCCAAAAATGCGGATTGTTAGGAGAGATCTCGCTCATTGAAATAACTTCTTGGGTAATCAAATGAGGAATCACTGCACCCTTATAAGTACTACTCAAATCGCTCATGCTTAACATTTGCGCTTGAATGGACAACGTATAATTTACAAGGCCTGTATCCAGTATTTGAAATCTTGGTGATTTTTTCAAATCAGCCCTTGGAGGAGGTTGTAAATCGGTAGTTGGATAAATTAAACGAATTATCTTCGCGTCTTCAAGCGTCCTAAATGCCTCTCCTACCTCCCTTGATCTATAAGAGGAATTACCAAAACCCTGAAATTTAACACGCTCGTCTAAATACAGCGGAGCCGTATCCATAATAT
>Ga0316604_10001239_pt1 | contig 23512 bp, 22 predicted proteins | sample OWC_soil_day20_C_FD_207650 | JGI IMG/M metagenome (GOLD analysis project Ga0316604, IMG submission 207650) | Wetland soil microbial communities from Old Woman Creek delta, Ohio, United States - OWC_soil_day20_CT | ecosystem: Environmental > Terrestrial > Soil > Wetlands | place: USA: Ohio...
TCACCCGGTGCGTCTTTTTACCGCCGAACCATCCTATACGCGCACCATAGCCGTTGCTTACCGAAAAGGCAAATATTTAACAAAATACGAGCAGGCTTTTATCCGCATTTTGAAAGAACTGCTCCCCACGGGCGCTGGCCTTGCCTAAGGGCTAATCGGGATCATTACCGGGAGAAAAGGATTTCTTCCGAATGACCTTGATTTATTTGGCGGCTAAGGTAGGAATCAACCCCGCGACAAACAAATTAGAAGCCATTGCAAAACGTATTGTTTCGCACTCAACAGTGTTTCTAATCCTTTATTTATAAGTCTTTAGTTTTTTTGCTATTTTCCTGTATGCCAAAATACGTAAACGCATTAACTTCAGTAACTCAGTTACATCACTTTCCACAAAAGTGATTCCTCCTGTGTCGCCACAGAAGGAATCAATCTTTATTTTTAATGAATCATGAGTGGTTCAGCCAACAACGTAGCGTTCTTTGAGATAATCGCCGATGATGTCCATTTCATCCCGGTATTCATCAGTCGCCAGCGCTGCGCTCAGCAAGTAAATTGTCGAACTGGAAGGGATTAGCAGTCTCCATAGCGAATAATACAGCAATTCTTAACGCGGAGGCTATGATGAATACTACGATAAAAGATATTGCGCGGATTGCCGGAGTTAGCTATTCCACAGTATCCAAAGCGCTCAATGATAACCCGCTTGTCGCTCCCAGAACCAAGGCCAAAGTGGTCGAGGTCGCTCGCCAGATGGGTTATCAACCGAATATGGTGGCCAAAAGTTTAGTTTCCAAGAAAAGTAATATTATCGGCGTTGTCTGGCCGCGCGCCGAGCGATTTACCTGGTCCAGCCTAGTAACTCAGATCAACAATACCTTAGCCGCCCGCTCTTATAACATGCTGTTGTCGATCAATCCCGTGGATTCTGCGATCGCCGTCTTTAGTCAATTTCGGGTGGATGCTATATTGCTTTTTCGCGAATATATTATGGATAACCTGCAGGTTAATCCTCCAGCCTCTGCGCCTATTCTTCACTACGGCAGCCCGATTGTTTCCGGCTACCCCACGATCAATGTTAACCGAAAAAAAGCAATGTTTGAAGCTGTTCGCTATCTCCATCAACTGGGCCATACCCGAATATCGTATATTGGCGACCTCTCGCAAATGGATCTTACACAACAGGAAAAGCAGGCCGGTTTTCAGGCGGCGGCTCTCCAATTCCAGCTTGCTGCTCATCCTGATATGATGTTAAACACTCAAGACAACTCGCCTGATTCCGGTTATCAGATCGGAAAACAAATGATCGCTTCCGCCTTCCAACCCACTGCGATCGTAATTGGCAGTTATGGGCTGAGCGTAGGTGTGATGCGAGCGTTGGAGGAAGCACATATTCGTGTTCCCGCCGATTTGTCAGTCATCAGCTATGACAATATTCCGCAGATGGTCAACTTTTCCGTCCCACTGACCGTGGTTGGCGCAAATGTGGAGTGCGTCGCCGATATGATTGTCAGCACATTGATTCATCTTGTCGAAAATCCTGCCATCGTAGCCCACTACACGGAAATCGATGTCGAATTAGTCGAGAGATCCTCCTGTGGTCCCCCGAGACTGGGCGATATGTCGGCTAAGATCGGCATATAACGCTTTAAGACGGTCAGCATCCAACAAAGTGTACACTCTGTGAATAAATGACGTATTCCGGAACAAATCCTCAAACTCTTTCGTCATGGTTTGCAGTTCCTGCATTCTCATCTCCAAAAGCGCTTGCGATTCTTCAAAAAACTTGCCGTTCCAAGCTACCGAATGGTCCAGAAGGCTCTTTGTAAGGATGATATTGTGTGTAACCAACCTGAATGCTTCCACATATAGAACAAACACCTTAAAGGAATCCTGCAAGAACCGTTCCGCCTCCTGCGTTAAGCCCCGGTTGCCGGCCGCAATCTCTCGCGCCAGTTCTTTCACCAGTCTCAGCGCCTCGTCTTTTTCCGCCATAATACGCCGTACATTTTCCTCGTCAGTATGTAACGCCGCCGCTTTTTCCGGCACCCAATCCTTTAAGCTGTTTTTTTCTTCGGCAAGCCAAAATGCGTGCTCCAAACTCACCGGCAAGTGACTGGAATCCGAAAAAACACAATCATTTACAAAGTCTGTTCGCTTAACGACCTCCCAGGTCCGGTCCAGTATCTTTCTCAGCCATGCCGCAGTTTGCTGTTTCGCGGCCGCATCACTGCCCTGAACATAATAACCGGACTCCTCAAGCCAGCGTTGGTATATGGCGACATTGTCGAGGGTCAGATTCTCCGACAGCCCGGCTCCTGCATACAAATTAATGAGATTGAGCGTATCAAAAGCACTGTGGCCGTCCAGACTCTCCCAATCCACGCGAAACATGACGCCGGATACGCCTCTGGCCTTCGCATACTCCATTCTGGCTCGCAGATCATCGATCATTATACTGGGGGCGATTCCCCACCCGAAGTATTGCCCCCACACATCATACTCCACCCACTGTTCCCTGTTGCCACCCTTGCCGATGCGGGAGTTGTTCGGGAACGTCGGATAATAATCATGCGGCGTATTTTTCAGTGCAATGCCAATATCACCAGGCAACTGTTCCATCGTTGCGGCAATTTGATTATGCGACTTCGCATTGAAAACGAAATCCCGGATAATAAGTTTTTTGCCTGCTGCCGCGATAGGTTCATGCATTGCTTCGATGAGTTTGGCATACCATTCTTCAGGTTTTGTGGCGCTGCATCTGTCACAGGTGCAGCGGTTGGAAGCGATCGAAACCCGGCTTTCGCCAGTCGCCGGCGCTGTAATAATACCGCCCACTTCGGGAAATTCGTCGAAAAACTCCGCATACTTGACCCGGGTAAAGTCCCACCAAAACGGATCACTCGCACATATCTTCCCCTCTTTCACCAGTTGCGGGAAGAATTCCAGAATGATATCCGGAAAATACAACTCTTTATTTTCAATAAAAACTGTAATTCCCGCACGCCGGGCTTCTTCAAGTAACCGCTTAAAATAGGCCCGTCGCTGGTAAGGCCCGCTTCGGCGCGTGGGGGTGTATTTGTAGAGCGTGCGAAAGATATCTTGATACCGTTCAAATATGCTATTGTACTTTTCACGCTGACAGCCGAAATACTTGCCTGGATAGACGATCAGTTCAAGAAAGTCATTTCGGTGTAAAACCAGCGTATTCATGGAATGGCTTTGCATGAACTCCATTGTTTTTTTTACCCAGTCATAGTTCCAGGCATATTGGCTGTGAATTTCCAATGCGCGCACCGCAAAATCCGCCATATTCATTCCTCCGCCCATTGAATTATACCGTTTTCCCACTGTCAACAACGAGCACTTCGCCATTGACAAAGTCGGATGCCGAAGACGCCAGGTATACTGCGGCGCCAACATAGTCCTTCGGGTTTCCGAGTCTTTTGAAAGGATGATTGGCTATCGTTTGCGCCTTCTTCTCCGGATACTGTGCATAATAATCCGCAGTAAAATTTGTTTCAGTCGCCGTCGGTGCGATGGCATTCACGTTGATTTGGCAGGGCGCCCACTCTAGAGCCAATGTTTTAACCAGATGGATCAGCCCCGCCTTACTGGCGCCGTAGGCGGAAAAATTCGCGCCCGCCCGCAATCCGCCGGTAGAGACGATTTGTATGACCTTGCCTTTTTTGTTTTTCAGGAACTCCTGTCCGACTACTTTGTAGAGAATATAAGCTGCGGTCAAATTAACATTCAAAACATGATTCCATTCTTCGAGCGTCGTCTCCATCAACGGTTTTCTTACTGTCACCGCAGCATTGTTCAGCAATATATCAATGTGCCCGAACTCTTGGATCACCGTCCGGGTCATCGCTTCTACTTCCTCATAGTTCGTGATATCAACCTGCAGCGCCATCGACCGGACTCCCAACTTGGCAATTTCTGCAGCCACCTTCTCCGCACCGGGCAAATTGCTATCGGCCATTACGATGTCCGCGCCAAAATCCGCCATGGCCCAGGCGCATGCACTGCCGATACCGCCTGCGCCACCGACAATTAAAGCAACTCGCCCCGACAAATCAAACATATTATTCTGCATACCCATCACCTTTCAACAACTATATTTCCGCCAATTTGCCCTGGATATCATCCGCAAGATTTTCTACCCGTTTATGATCCAGCAGCCAGAATACGTGATGGGGATATTGCCTCATTTCGGTTCTGGCTTTTATTGTTGCTGCATAATGATAAAGAGACGCCAATACCTCCTGCGCCGCCGCTTTGTCGGCCGCGCTCGCAGTAAGGAGCGCCAGTTTGGACAGATAACATGCCCGACTGCACAAATCGAAGCCGCGGACATATAACTGATATAAATCTAGCAGGTCCAGCATCTCCGCCTTTATTTCACATGCAATCCCCAAACTGTCGATATCAAGAATCTCCGCAAGGCTATCCACCTTTTCGATCGCTTCCTGTTTTTCCCGAAAAATAACGTCGATGTTTTCCTGGGTGACAGCAACGAGTGTGGAAGCTCCAGGCCGCCAATCGTCCATACCATGAATTTTTGTCATCATGTCAAAGGCGCGATCAAGCGTGTCCGGAAACATGCAGTCCTCGTGAAATACATGGCCTCGAATAAATATGGTTTTCTCGATTACCTCCCAAGAGGCTTTCATAAAATCCCGTAGCTTTGTATAGTTTTCTTTATGAGTAACTGGTGCCGGGCTTTGAGCATAGGAAGCCGGTTGCATGGGATTATATAGTCCGTAATTTACCCAAGCCCTGTATATTTCGTCAACGTCCACATCGATATTGGCGGCAATCATCCCGCCGGCGAATACGTTCAAGATATTCAACGAATTAAAGGCACAGGCTTCCGTCATGTTCTCCCAATCCGTCCGCAGGGTAATGCCGGTTACCTTGTTGTCATGACAGTAGTTCATCCGAAATTGCATGTCTTCCACCACACTGGCAGGAAAGAATCCAATACCAAAGAACTGGCCCCAGGTGTCAAATTCAGCCCATTGCGGATGATTGCCGGCGTGACCGATTTCCGGATTATTGGGGAAAGTCGGATAGTAGTCATGGGGCGTATTTTTTAGAGATATCACAATCTCATCCGAGACTTTTGTCGCTGCCTTCATAATATAGCTTTGCTGCTGGGCGGAATAGGCAAAATCCCGAACCGCCAGAATCTTGCCGGTTTCTTTAAGAGGCCTGTACATGGCGTCAAGTAAACGGCAGTACCATTCGAGCGGAGAATACGCTCGGCAACGTTCGCACTTGCAGGTATTTGTCGATATCGAGACCTTGCTTTCTCTGGTGCCTGGACTTACCGAAATGCCTGCGACATCCGGCACGGCCACCAAAAACTCACGTACTTTCTGTTCAACAAACTCCCACCAGAACGGATCGGATGCACAGAGACTGCCATCCGGGTTTCTGAGCTGCGGATACAGTTCGATCAGCCACTCATCAAACCATATTTCCTTCACCTCGGCAAAAAACTGGATGTTCCTTTCTTTTGCCATTTTCACAATGTTCCTGATATAGTGGCGATTATTCATTACCCGATGGTAGCGAACCGGCCATCGTTTCCACATCAACTCTGATGGAAAATATTTATCTGGCAGTACGACATGGTCTAGCAAGTCACTCTGGTGAAAAATCAGTGTGTTCAAGTCAAGCTTCGCCATCAGGTCCAGGGCGGTTTCCACCTGCTTTTGCTCCCACATTCTTTGGCTATGGAATTCGAGTCCCCTTATAGCAAAACTTTTCACGAAACTGCCTCCTCACTTGTTGTGGATAGAGATACCCGGATATGATAAATGCCGCCTATGAGCCATGCCCTGCACGGTAAAGCGGCATTTATCGATTCAGACTCAATCGATAGTCAGAGCTTCTACTTCTTCTGTTCCTTGATCATTTTGAGGATACCGGTTTCATCCAATGTTTTCTTGAGACTATTTTGTTCCGTTACCCAGTAGGCTCCGAACTCCTGTCCATTCATGAATTTCGGAACAAGGCCCAATGCTTTCATGGCTTGAACGGTTTCTGGATCGGTTGCCATTTTTTCAAAGCCATCGCGGAGCACCTTGAGCGTCTCCTGCGGGATGCCTTTGGGTGCGCCGAAACCCTGCCAGAGGATGGCGATTACGTTATAGCCCTTCTCTTTAAAGGTAGGCACATCTTTATACAGTGGATCATCGATTCTCGTTTCGCCGGCAACGGCAAGAACACGAATTTTATTTGCTTTAACTTGCGCCTGTAAATCGACCGGATTGTTCATGATGGCCTGAATATGACCGCCAAGCAGGGAAGTGATCAACGGAGCACCACCATCATAAGGAATCGGTTCCATTTTAACGCCGGCAAGCAATGCTAACTGTTCAGGAGCAGTGTGCGCCGTGTTACCCACTCCGGTATGCCCGTATTTGATTTTTCCGGGATTGGCTTTCGCATAGTTGATGAACTCTTCAATGGTCTTAAACGGAGCATCGGTTCTGACTGCCAGCACGAAGGGGATGTGGCCGACCATCGCCACGCCGTCCAAGTCGGTCGCGTAGTTGTATTTCGTTTGGCCGACGAGCGGCTGTAGAACCATTCCGCTGTTGGCAATACCGATGGTATAGCCGTCAGGTTTGGAGTCGCCCAGCTCATTCAGGCCGATCTGGGCTGCTGCTCCTGGTTTGTTAATAATCACCATCGGTTGACCGAGGTACTTGACAGACACTTTTGCCAGCGCTCTGGCAACCATGTCGGAACTTCCCCCCGGCGCATACGGAACAATAATGTTGATCGGCTTTGTCGGATACTTCGGCTTTTCCGCAGTCTTGGGCGTCGAGCTCCCACATCCAGTCACTATAATCAGAGCACAGAGAACAGACCCAATTGTTGCGACAAGTCTACCAGCTTTCATCAAGACAACCCCCTTCTACTATTCATATATTTAATCAATGTTTTAACAAGAACTCCGACAACAAGCAGCGTCGTCAGCCACAACATGGCTCCGGCGAGAGGCCGGGTCATCATATTCCATAAACTGCCTTCACAGATAATCATTGCCTGCATCAGTCCCTGCTCAAGTTGGGGTCCCAGGAACGCGCCGATGGCGAGTGGCGCCGGTTCAAAACCCGACTTTTGGAACAAGTAGCCCAACAGGCCAAAGACGAAGAGCACTCCCAGATCAAACAAGCTGTAGTTCAGGACATAGGCGCCAGTAAACGTTATAACGGCAACCACCGGCATCAGCAAGTTAAGCGGCACGCGCAAGAGACTGGCAAACACACCCACCAAAGGAAGGTTGAGTATCAGGCACATCACATTGCCCACATACATGCTGGCGATGAGGCCCCAAAAGAGAACCGGTTGGGAGGAAACCAGCATCGGTCCGGGTTGTATGCCGTGGATCATGAACCCGCTGAGTAAAAGTGCTGCTGAGGAGGTAAATGGGATGCCCAGGGATAACAGGGGAATCATCTGCGATGAACTCGCCGCATTGTTAGCCGATTCGGGTCCTGCCACTCCCTCTATCGCTCCATGGCCCCATTCTTCAGGATGCTTGCTGATCTTTTTCTCTAATGCATAAGAAACAAATGTGGAGATCGTGGCTGAAGGTCCGGGGATCAGGCCCATAAAAAAGCCTATGAATCCGCCTCTGAATATTGGCATAATCGATCGTTTTATTTCTGTGATCGTCGGATAAAGATCCCGAAACTTTACTTTTTCCACTTTAATATCTGTCTGTCGCTCGCAAATGGTGGCGATAACCTCGCCCATTCCGAACAGACCCATGACAATAATGATGAAGTCCAATCCCTTTGCCAATTGGGTCGAACCAAAGGTAAAACGGTTAATCGCAGTCATCGGATCGATTCCCACCGTGCCGATCATTAACCCGACGAGCATCATGATGAAGGCCCGCAGCGGAGATTTGCCCGACAGATTCGTGAGCACTACCAAACCTAACAGCGAAATGGAAAAATACTCAGGCGGACCGAAGGCCAGTGCAGCATTTGCCAGCGGCGGCGCAAAGAAGGTGATACCGACTACGCCCAGCGTTCCGGCGACAAAAGAGCCGATGGCCGCAACGGCAAGAGCTGCTCCAGCTCTCCCTTTCTTAGCCATCTGATGACCCTCGAGACAAGTTACAACCGAGGCGCCTTCACCCGGTACGTTGACAAGAATCGAGGTTGTAGACCCTCCGTACATTGCGCCGTAATAAATGCCGGAAAACATAATGAGAGCGGTAAGCGTATCCATCCCGAAACTAATAGGCAGTAGCAAAGCAATCGTACCAGAGATACCGATGCCCGGCAGAACACCTGCTATTGTCCCCAGGGTGACTCCAACGAATGCGGCAAAAAGATTTTGCAGCTCCAGACTGGCAGCAAACCCTTGAAAAAGCATAGATAGCGTGTCCAATATTCTTCCCCTTTCTCAACTCACGAAATCACGGCAATGCAACATCCAGCAAGATGACAAAGCAAAAATAAAAAGCGAATACAACGCTGAGCGAAAGAAGAGCAGGTTTTATGGTGCCCTTTGTCCTGGTGACTTTGATTAAATAGAACAAATACAATACCGTAGCGATGAGATATCCGGCAAAGCTAAGTAATACGATATACGCTATCGTTCCGACACTAAGAAGTGCAATATTTTTAGCGGCGAAAACATCGATTGTGCCCTCGTTGTCCGAATCAATCTTTTTTCCCATGCTAATGAAAAAATTGACCCCGCTTAGAACGAGCGCAAGAAATCCAATAATGTTCGGCAGAAAACCAGCCTTGGGCTTTGCCAGTTCTCCGAAGCTGATATCGTTAGCGAAATAGAAATACAATCCACTCAGTAACAGAAAAAAACCCGATAGATATCTTTCGATCATACAAAAGCTCCTTTCGATGTCACGCATCGCTCCCCAAAATAAAATCAGCCATTCAGTCAATAAAAAATTTACAACGTTGTTATTTTTCATTATAAACCATTTTTTCAATAATCTCAAAGTATTTTTATTACTCACGGGTAGTATCGTTTTCGTACTTTTTCATCATTTATTTTCCTCGCTGCTAACTAAAATAAAAATCAAGGTCTTCCAGAATTACTTCCGAAAGACCTTGATTTTTATTTAGCGTCCCAGATACAGATAGGAATAAAGCTCATACCCGCGACTTTGAAAACAAAAAAAAAGAATTGCATTATTTGTTAGTTCTCTTGCATCACATAACATCCATTTTTTCTGCGTAGAGAAAGCTTACAGCCTACCAATTTACAGCGCCGCCTTTGCGAAAAAATTGCTGCCCTATCAGTATGATCGTATGCTAAACAACATTGGTTCTCATATTCATCAATTGTTGTCCCACCGTTTGAATTCCCTCCAGCATGCGGTTAATTTCCTGTGTGGCATTGGCCTGTTCCATGGTAATTTCATTGGTTTGTCTGACATTCAGTCCCACCTGCTCCACAGACACCCGAAATTCACTGATCATTTTATTGACCTCAACAATGGAATTGTTACTGGCCTCAGCCAATTTGCGCACTTCTGCCGCAACAACAGAAAAACCTCGCCCTTGTTCACCCGCACGTGCCGCTTCAATAGCGGCATTTAGTCCGAGAAGGTTCGTCTGTTTGGCTATATGCTGAATGAGCTTAATAATTTCTGTCGTGTTATTGACTTTTTGGGCCGCAATGGTTGCCTGTTCTGCCGATTTTTGGCTGATAGCAGCCAATTCCTGCGATGATGCGCTCAATTCCTCCACAGCAGCCACGGCTTGTTCTATGGCGCTGTAGATATCACCGGCAAACTGTTTAATGTGTTTTGTACGTTCTTGTTCACGCAACCGCTCATCCTGCTTTGCCTTGGACATTTTCATGGCTTCTCTCACCGCATTTTTCATGGCCACCGCCCCAGTATCAAGAACTTCACCCGGCAGCCCTTTCTTGACTGCAATTTCCACTGAGGTTTTGGTGCCTACAATCCCTTGAACACCTAGTTGCATCAAATCATCAAGAATCGGAGTAACTTCTTGTTCTAACTGCCACGGCCTGAAAAAAATCTCAACTCCATCAAATCGAAATCCCTGAACTGCATCATCGCCAAGACTTGCCCTTTGGAGCACCACTCCAATTTTATGTACTCCTGCAACAACTATGCGTTCAATAGCTCCAAAGAGATCACTCAGTGAAGCTCTAATTTCGATGACCGTTTTTCCTGGCATCTGGCTTAATGCTTCCGCCATTCCGCCCCGGCTAATGTATAGATCAATATCCAGATACTGTTCGATCGCACGAGGCAACATATCAATTTTTAGCACGGTTATAACCGGCATATTAACGCCCAGTTCCGCAATACTTCGCTGTGCAGTTTCCGCCATCTTCTCACTGGGTGCAACAAACAGGATAGCTTCCATATGTCTCACTCCCCCGTTTAAATTATAGGAGTTTATATTCTGTTGCTTCGACGCCAAATTTTCATTTTTTCCGCCTGCCGGATCAAATCATCGCGAAAATCGGGATGTGCAATGCTGATAATTCGCTCGGCTCGTTCCCAAGTGGATCGTCCGGCTAGGGTCACTTTCCCCCACTCCGTAACAAGATAGTGAATCTGACTACGCGGATCAGTCACAATACCACCGGTAGGCAAAGTTGGAACCACACGGGAATACAGCTTCCCACTCTTTTTTTCTGCATAGGTTGATCGAAAACAGATAAAACTTTTTCCCCCGCGGGAGGAATAGGCCCCCGTTACGAAATCCAACTGCCCGCCGCTCCCGCTGATCTGCTTCAGTCCCGATGATTCAGCGGAAACTTGACCGAACAGATCTACCTCAACGCAGTTGTTGACTGAAATAAAATTATCATTTTGTGCAATTACTGCTGGGTCGTTTGTGTAATTTACAGGATAAGAAGCTAGGGAGGGGTTATGGTCCACCCAATCATATAGGGCTTGGCTGCCCATGCAAAAAGTCCAGGCGCCTTTTCCCTGGTCGGTCCGCTTGCATTTGTTGGTCAGTTTTCCTTTTTCATACATGGTTAGATAGGCATCCACCAACATCTCGGTATGCATACCCAAATTCTTTACATCCGAATCAGCGATCAACATGCCGACAGCATTGGGCATCCCGCCAATCCCCAGCTGAATCGTTGCGCCGTCAACGATCTCTTCCACGATCATCCGGGCAACTTTCTGATCAACTTCGTCAGGCATGCCAGATGCTAATGCAGTCAAATTTTCATGCGTTCCCTCAACAACGTAATCAACCTCGGAAATGTGGACGCATTCCTCACACCCACCCAAAGCTACCGGCAAGTGCTCATTCACCTCCACGATGATCTTTCGGGCCTTATCCATAATGGCCCGTGTGACCGAATTGGTTAAAGAGAAGCTAAAATAGCCGTGTTTGTCCATGGGCGCAACCGAGATCATGGCCACATCCACTTCCAGATTATTGCGGTAAAAATCCGGTTTGTTGCGATAGACCATTGGTGTAAAATAGCACAAATTCTGTTCCTGCAACTTGCGTTCATACCCGCCAAAATGCCAACTGCAGAAAGTGAAGGTTTCCTGCTGCGGGTCGACATTCACCACGTGGCGCGGCGCCAAAGACAAAGCGCTACGGATTTTCACGTCCGCCAGTTCCTTCTTGCGCTTCGCCAGGGCCGCATCGAGCAGTATCGGCTGAGACAGGCCTAACCCATAATCAACCCAATCACCGGATTTAACTATCACTACCGCTTTTTCTGCGCTTCGCAGCTTGCTGTTATATTCGCTGATCGGATTCACTGATCCAGCCCCCCCATAAAGGTTCTTTCACTTTCAATATTCATTCTTTGACCAGACTGAATCCGGCACGGATGGCGGCTTCATTGAGAGGCAATAGTGCGGGCTTTCCGGCAAGTTTATTTCTCATTGTTGCCAATATGGATTCTAAGGAAAGTGACTTGCTGGTCCCCAAAAAGCATCCCAACACGATCATGTTCGCAACTTTGTCCGACCCAAGTTCTTGGGCCATATCATTCGCAGGAACATAAAGAGGCTTGATATCGGTTCTGTTTGCCTCACGTTTGATCAAAGAACTATTGATAATTATGGTTCCGCCAGGTTTTACCCACTCCTCGAACCGGACCAGTGAAGGCTCATTCATAGCAATGACAACATCGAGCTTGCTAACAACGGGTGAACCAATTTCCTCATCTGAGAGAACTACGGTGCAATTGGCTGTTCCTCCCCGCTGCTCCGCTCCGTAGGACGGGTAATAAGTGGCATTCATTCCTGCCGAGCTCGCGGCGTACCCCAAAAGCTGACCTATGAGAACAACTCCTTGTCCGCCAAACCCTGCAACGAGCAAACTGTTTTCCACAATGGTCTCCTCCTCAATTGTTCCTGAATTCTCCCAACGGAAAATAAGGAATTGTTTTTTCCGCGATCCATTTGAGACTCTCGCCAGCCGATACGCCCCAATTCGTCGGACAGTTTGTCAGCAATTCCACAAAGGAATATCCTTTGCCCTCAACCTGATTTCTGAAAGCTTTTTCAATGCCAGCCCGTGCTTTCAACACGTTGGCCGGAGTATTCAGTGCAAACCGGGCAACATATACGGGAGCCTGCAGTGTCGAAATCATCTCAGCCATTCGCATCGGATAACCAACTTGGCTGGCCTCCCTCCCAGATTTACAGGTTGTCGCTTTTTGTCCAACCAACGTAGTCGGGGCCATTTGGCCTCCAGTCATGCCATAAATGCCGTTGTTGGCAAATATCGCGGAGATGTTTTCTCCCCGATTGGCGCAGTGCATGATTTCAGCCAGTCCAATTGCTGCCAGATCTCCATCCCCCTGGTATGTGAACACAAAATTATCCGGTCTGCAGCGTTTGTATCCAGTGGCTACTGCCGGCGCTCGGCCATGCGCTGAAGTAATCATGTCATAATTGTTGTAAAACATGCTTAATGTAGAACAGCCGATCGGCAGAACACCAAAAGTCTTTTCACGCAATTCCAGCTTATCAATAACCTCGGCAACCAACTTCAAAGCAGTTCCATGCAAACAGCCGGGACAAAAAGTATTGCCTGTCGGTTGCAGCGAACCGGGTTTCCCATAAATCTTTTCCATGCTACTTCCTCCCTTCACCAGACAACATTCGAACTGCGTCAACAATTTGATCCGGTGAAATGACAAAACCGCCACCTCGACCAAAAGTACTGATTTCAGTTCTCCGGGCTACTGCACATCTTACATCCTCAACCATCAACGCCGGAATGCACATTTCCACGCACAATATGTGACGTACCCGTTTATAATCCAACGCATCAAAGGCTGCGAAAGGAAAAGGTGATACCGTAATCGGCCGAACTAAGCCGATTTTCACACCTTCTTTACGCAATTCCCTGATGGCCGATTTTGCCGCACGGGCACTGATACCGTAGGCAGCAATCACAATTTCAGCGTCATCCACTAGATATGACTCCGATTGGGCATCTTCTAGCTGCCAGCGTTCATACATTGCGGCACTATCTATTTGTTGCTTTTCCAACATGGCAACATCGTGAACATACGATGAATTGACGCGAATTTCTCGCCCTTTGCAACCATCCAGGACCCAATCGCTCTTATCCGGCATCTCGGTTTTATATTCTGGCAGAGTAACGGCTTCCATCATGCCGCCAATGACACCGTCCGCCAAAACAATGACTGGATTGCGATCGCGGTCAGCGTAGTCAAACGCTTTGTAAGTCAGATCGACCGCTTCCTGAACTGTCGATGGTGCCAGCGCTATTACTTTAAAGCCGCCGTGTCCCGGAGCCTTTGTCGCCACATTGTATTGGTTCTGTCCTGGCAAAATCTGCCCGCTTCCCGCGCCTGAACGGGCAACGTCAACGATCACCGCTGGCAGGCGCGCTCCGGCCAAAGTGGAAATTCCTTCTGCTTTCAGGCTCATTCCCGGACTGGAGGAGGATGTCATGGCACGAACCCCCGCTGCGGCAGCTCCATGCACCATGCTGATCGAAGCGATCTCACTTTCTCCCTGGACAAATACCCCACCAACTTCAGGCAACCGCCAACTCAGGTACTCTGGAATCTCACTCTGGGGGGTAATGGGATATCCGGCGAAAAATCGGCAACCGGCTCTGATGGCGGCTTCCGCGATCGCTTCATTCCCTTTCATAAATTTCTTTTCCATTTTTGCTCCTCCTTTGGAACCTTATTTATAGACTTCGATTGCCGCTTCGGGACACATGATGGCGCAAAGACGGCAGGCTGTGCATTTTTCGCTATTGAACTGCTCGACAAAACGATATCCCTTGGCATTGTTGCTCTCACCCACGCGGATGATCTTCTGGGGACAGGCGTCGCAACAAAACTCGCAACTCTTGCACAATTCAGCGTCAATCACAATGTTGGCCATGTTTATCCTCCTCAGTTTTATGTAAAAAGCCGGAATCGCAACCTACAATCCCGGCAATTTCATCTTTTCCTAGCAACGTGTCCACTATTCTTCGATGACTTCAAAAATTTCCGCAGCAGGAATTAGGCAGTTTGCGCCACCCAAGAAAAATACCAGTCGCAACGTCTCACCAATTTCATCGATTGTCGCGCCATTTTCCAACGCCAGTTTGGCATGCACATTGATTGTCGTTGGTGTTTTGAAAGCGCAACCAAGTGCCAGTATAATAAGTTCCCGGTATTTACGAGGCAAATGCTTCAACTCTTTGTTGCATATGTCGTATTGCTGCGTAAAGGCCTGTAGCAGCGCAGGATCATTGGCTATTTTCTTATGGAATTCAACTAAGCTGCCGCCGCGTTTGGCTTTAAGCGCCTGTAGCTTTTTTTTTGCTTTTTCAAGTTCTTCCGGATTTGCCTGTTTCATGTCGATCTCTCCCTCATTTTTTTTGGCGCGTCCGAAGTCCGCCTCATAAATCATTCCTTGGATAAGCCATATTTATTTCGCAAAAAATCAGGTGCAACGCCGGGAAACATGGCATAGGTCAGGACATCTTCATCTGTACGGGCCAACGCGCCAATTTCCGTTTTCAGTTTTTCATATCCCGGTTCCAAGAGGTCTGCCGGACGGCACGTGATGCGTGATTCATCCCCGAGCACCTTATTGGCCAGTTCGGGGGCGATATCGCCCGGAGGTTTGCCATACAGACCTTTGATATAATCTTTTGCCTCACGGGAAACGATTTTGTATCGCTCACCCAGCAGCACATTCATAGTCGCCTGCGCTCCCACGATCTGACTAAACGGAGTGCCTAGAGGCGGATAGCCAAAATCACGCCGGACATGATGGACTTCCTCCAACACTTCATCGATGCGGTCTAATGCGTTCATCTGTTTCAACTGACTCTCCAGATTGGACAGCATGCCCCCGGGAACCTGATGCCGCAAAACACTGATGTCAACTCCCGTGAACTTACTTTCAAATTCTTTATACTGCCCCCTGAGTTTCAGAAAATAAGCATTAATTTCCGCTAACAAGTCCAATTTCATGCCGGTGTCCCGAGCGGTATCCTGCAGGGCCACGACGAAACTTTCGGTCGGCGGGTGGGCTGTACCGAGCGACAACGCTGAAATATCAGTATCGATAACGTCGACTCCCGCCCGGATCGCTTCCCAATAAGCCATGTCTGCCATACCGCCGGTACAGTGGCAGTGAACATGCAGTGGAATGTTGATCGCCGCCTTGATGGCCCGGATGGCTTCATAAGCGACTTCCGGCTTTAATTGACCGGCCATGTCCTCAAAGTGAATCGCCTGTACGCCCATCTGTTCAAACTCCCTGGCCACCCGAACATACAGATCGATATCATGGACCGGACTTACCGTGTACAGCAGATTCCCTTCGACAGCTTTGCCGGTTTTCAGCGCCGCCCGGATTGCCGTCTCGCAATTACGTAGATCATGCAGCCCGTCAAACACGAGGAATATGTCGATACCGGCTTCCGCCGCTTTTTGCACGAACAGTTCCACAATATCGTCCGGATACTGATTATAGCCGACCACGTTCTGGCCTCGGAGCAACATACGAAGCGGAGTGTTTTTCATCTCTTTTTTAAATGCCCGCACCCGTTCCCAAGGGTCTTCCTGCAAAAAACGAATGCAGGAATCAAATGTCGCACCGCCCCACATCTCCATGCTGCAGAACCCTGCAAGATCCATTTTGGGCAGAATCGGCAACATATCTGCCGTTTTGAGACGTGTCGCAAGCAAGGACTGTTGCCCGTCCCGGAATTCCACACTGCTGATGCGCACTGGGTTGGCGCTTTTTAATTCATGCTTCATGAACATTCTCCCGCTCTGATAGATTTAGTAGTTTGTCTTCTTACAGCAAAGCTTGTAACAAGAAACCAGACAAGGCCAAAATCATCGCACCGCCGATGCGCGTGGAAATTGCGGCAAACGGTAACAATTCCATTCTTTTTGCCGCTGACAAAATCGCCAAATCGCCCGATCCTCCCATGTCTGTCGAACAAAGCCCCACAGTAATCGCTGATTCCACCGGATAGAAACCGACAAGCTTGCCAATTATCCCGGCAGCGATTGCCGTTGAAACCACAATAGTGCCGACCATCAAAATGTAACTAAACGACAGTGCGTTGGCAACCGCATTCAAATCAATCATTGTCATGCCCAGTCCGGTCAAAAGGAGCAGCACGAAGTTTTTAAGACACAATTGACACCAGTTATATCCAGCTTCCTCCACTGACTTGGGTAGAATTGCGCTTAACTTCAGAATAACGGCAAAGATAACCATATATGCATACGCGTGAATCATCGGCGTGAGCTTCATGGCTAAATAACCGGCAAACAAAACGACAAGCGAGACCAAGATTCCCACTCCGTACATTTTTACATCTACAGACGCAGGAGCGCTCTCTTCTTCCTCGGAAAGTTTCTCATCGGTTTTTACCGCCAACAGTTTCCCATTACCAGTCCAAGACGGTTTGATTTTCGCAATTCGGTTAATCAGGCCCCCGCCAAGAATAGCCATGGCATTTGCCATCGCAACCGCCGATACCATGCTCGAAAAAAGCACCTGCGGGTCCTTTTGCATCACATCGCCAAACATTTTCGACATCGGGATCGCGCCAGCCGTAATGCCGCCGCCCATGGCAGGCAGACCGATAAATAAAATGGCTTGTTTGTATCCAAAGCCAATCGCCTGTCCCACAGCCGCAACGCAAATCAAGCCGACGATTTGTGCTGCCGCAATGCAAGGTACATAGCGCAGACAAGAGGCAAGCAACGCCTTTCGATCCGTTCCGAACAAACTGCCTGTAATCAACGTGGCCAGTGCAAAGTCAAGGAATCCGGATTTATTAATAAAAAAGGTCACCGTATCCACTGCTTGTTTCGGAAATACCTGAAACATCACTAGAGCCGCAGATCCAAACAGAATGACAATGGGACCGCCGCCAAAAAAATCCTTGATGATGGGAAGGCGATCACCGATATACCCCAGTATGGCGCCAACTACCAGCAATAGCGGCACTGCACCCGCCATGCCAACAGGAAGTTTCCCAAAAAAAGTTAGTGCCAAAACAATTAAGGCAAAGACGCTGAATACTTTAAGATCAAGGCCCATGATTTTAATTGACGAGCTTTCTTGTGTCATGTTTGTTACTCCCTCACTTTTCGTTTCATATTTATTTTGAAACTGTTCTGGGGTCCGTTATTTTACCGGTAATGGCAGAAACTGCGGCCACTGCCGGAGAACTCAGGTAAGTCTTGGCCTTTGCGCTACCCATGCGACCGAGAAAATTCCGGTTGTTGGTTCCGAGCAGCACTTCATTTTCCGCCATCAAGCCGCCGCTGCGACCCTGGCATAGAGAGCAGTAGGGATGCGTTACCATGGCGCCTGCCTGGACTAACGTCTCAATGTATCCCGCCGCAATCGCGTCCTTGAAAATCTGCCGCGACGCCGGAGTTACAATGAATTTCACAAATTTGTCGATTTTCTTGCCTTCAAGAATTTTCGCGGCAATCGCCAGGTCTTCAAGCCGCCCGTTGGTGCAAGAACCGATGAACACCTCGTGAACTTCAATCCCTGCAACATCATGAATAGGATGAACGTTATCGACATAAGGCGGACACGCCACATAGGGAACAAGTGTGGTCGCATCATAGTGAAGCTCCTGTTCATACTCGGCCTCCTTGTCAAATTGCAACCACCTAAACTCCTCATAATCGACACCGCTATATTCGGCAGTTTTTTTATCCACGGCAAACAAGCCAACTTTACCGCCGCATTCCACCACCATATTGGAAATGGTAAGCCTCGAATCAACACTGAGTGCGTCGACAGTAGTGCCGCAGAACTCCAGGGATTTATAGGTTCCACCATCTGCCTTTATGTCTCCCAGTATCCTCAGAATAATGTCTTTGGCATATACACCCGCCGGCAGTTCTCCATCAATTTGAATTTTAATCGCACTGGGCACGCGGGCCCACAGTTCTCCTGTTCCCAGAATGGAAGCCATCTCCGTATACCCGATGCCGGTGGAAAAGCAACCCACCGCACCATAGGTAGTCGTGTGGGAATCCGTTACATAGACAACACCGCCCGGCTTTGCATATCGCAGTTCAGGCATCAATTGATGACTGATTCCATCCGCCGCATGAAAATTTTCTATGCCGAATTCTTCAGCGAACTTATACCCATAACGAAGATGTCGGGGATCATCTTTTAAACAAGTCGGCAGTAAATGGTCCAGCATAATAACCACTTTGTTCTTGTCCCATACTTTGGTGAATCCCATTTCTTTAAACTTGTCGTAAACAAACGGCGTATAAATGTCGTGAAACATGACCACGTCGGGCTTGGTGATGACAATGTCACCCGGACGGCATGTTTTTACTTTTGTATTGTGGATCAGAATTTTTTCTGCCAATGTGTGTCCCATCGCGTTGCCCTCCTATTCGATCACGTGGTTGCGTTTTTTCATGCTTCGGACCAACCCGCCGTCTTCTATAATCGTGAATAAATTGTCCGGCATAGCCGGAATGGCATATTCTTTGCCGTTGCACACCAGTTTGCTGTTGATCTCGACTTTTACTGTATCGCCTTCTTCGCAATGGTCCTGCAGATCAGGGCTCTCGATCAACAACAGCCCATTGTTGATCGCATTGCGAAAGAAAATCCGGGCAAACGATTTGGCAATGATGCACCTGATTTTCAACGCACACAACACTTCCGGCGCCTGTTCCCGGGAAGAACCGCAGCCGAAATTCTTGCCCGCCACGATAATGTCGCCCGGTTGAATCAACGCGGCCAGTTCTGGCCTGAGAGGTTCGAACGTGTACTGTTTCATTTCTTCGACCGTTGGCAAGGCCACATATTGCGTCGGGATAATGATATCCGTATCAATGTCGTCGCCGAACCTCCATATTTTCCCTTCAAAACTCCGCTGCATTCTTTTCGCTCCTCCCTATCTGCCGCCCTGACTATTGATGAACCCAGATATTGCGCTAGCAGCAGCCGTCGCCGCTGAAGCAACATAGATTTTTGCGGTCGCTGCCCCTGCGCAGCCCTTACAGTTGTATGATCCAGCCGACACCAGCACTTCGTCGGTATCGATAATTCCTTGCGATTTTCCCCAACAGACACTGCAGCCTTGATTCATCACCACTGCACCCGCATCAATGAAGTCCGTAATCAGACCCTCTCGCAACGCCTGCACATAGATCTCGCTGGTAATCGGTGCGACCATCATCCGCACGCCTTTGGCAACTTTCTTGCCTTTTATGATCCCGGCCGCAATGCGCAGATCCTCGATTCGTCCACCAGAGCAACCGCCGACGAAAACTTCATTGACTTTAACGTTCTTCAGCAAATCCACATCGACTATGCTTTCAAAGTTATCAGGCATAGCAATTTGAGACCTCAGCTTACCCAAGTCATATTTCAACTGGGAAGCACAACTAACTTGCTTCTCTGGTTCTTCCAGGTTAAAAATTGAGCTGAAAGCATTCATTTTTCCGGCCAAGTTGCAAATCGTGATTCGATCATTCAACGTCAGCGTTTTGATAGCCGGACCCACAAATTCAATCAGTTTTCCTGCTAATTGTTTAGTTCCTTGGTCACGGATGATCGTCAAAATGGCATCTTTAGCATACACACCCGCTCGCAGTTCACCAGTCAATTCGATCTGGACTGTTTCGGGAACCAGCATCGACACTACACCGCACTTCATTGCAGCAGCCAATTTTTCCGGTTCCACCGTAAACCCGAGGGCGCCTATCGCTCCAAAAACAGCAATGTGCTCACCGCATCCGACCACAATTTGGCCCGACTGCACGTATTTATCGAGCATTAGCTGGTAACCCACGCCCTCCCCCTGAAGGAAAATCGTGTCCTGGGCTTTGGCAAAGTTGATCAGCTTTCGTTGAATCACCGACACTGCTTCCGATCCGCTCGGCGTGTCATGATCCAGAACAACCACAACCTTGTTTTTGTCAAAAACAGTTGTCGTTTCTTCAAAAAAATCGATGCTGCGATGGGCGGACGCATCATTGACCAAACACCAATCGATCTGAATTTCCAGACGGCTTCCCACTACCACTGTTTTCTCTCCTGTACTTCGTGCCATGATTTTTTCCCCTAATGCCATACGCTTCCCCTCTCTCCTCGTTATATGAAACATTCCAATTGTTGTTTAACTTTAAGTAGAACGTTGTACTAAATATATCAGTATAACGTTCTACCTGTCAAGGTTTTTTCTGAATTTTTCTCGTAATTGACTACGACAGGGTGAACTCCCTATCGTTTGTCCTCCACAAGGATTTTTTACAATTTCAGCGAATAATAATACCTAGCAACCACAGATTTTATGCTCACCAGTGTTGGCCCAACATACAGGAACGAGGAGCTAAACAAGATGTCTACGATCAGAGATGTTGCAACACTTTCGGGCGTATCCGTCTCCACTGTTTCCATCGTGTTAAATGGACAGGCGAAGGATCGAAAGATTTCGCAAGAAACTCAGAACAAAATTAATGATGCAATAAAAGCGCTAGGCTATCGGCCTAACATGTCGGCCAAAAAACTTCGCAGCGCCGCTGACAAAGAATATACCATCGGTATCTATTGGGCCTCAGACTTTCGCACCAACTTTTTATCCAGACTTCTAACCGGCATGCAACCTGAAATTATGACCTACCCATTTCCGATCAACATAGTTATTTGCCCCTACAAAAATGATTGTTTATATCGTGAAAAGGGCCTTCGCAGTTCCAACACATTTGATGCTGCGATTATTGCCAATACTTCGGTTGCAGACATGGAATACCTGAACAGTCATCCTCCTCAAATACCGTTTGTACTTTATAATCGAACTTCAGAACAATACAATTCGGTCACAATCGACAACTACGATGCTGGCAGAAAAGCAGCGTTGTTACTCCTCGATAAGGGAGTCAAGAACATGGGCGCTGTACTGTTTAGGGATACTTACCTTGCCATGAGTATCAGGAGTCGGGGATTCATTGAAACCTGCACCAACAACAATGCCAAAATTTCACCCGAAAATATAATAACCACCGAAAATTCGATTCTCGGTGGCGTATTAGCTGCGGAAAAATATTTGAATCTGAAAGCCCGACCACGAGCTTTATATTGTGATTCTGACTCAATTGCTCAGGGTATACTCCATGTACTGAATAAAAACCAGATCAACGTTCCAGACGACCTTTTTCTTGTCGCAATTGGGATGGGTAGCCCCGAAGCAAACCAATACAGCACTCCGCCGCTTACGGTAGTGGAAATTCCGATCGAAAAAATTTCTGCCGAATGTATCAAGTTAATCGTCGGGGTACTAGAACACCAAATCGACACTCCACATCATGTTTATTGCGATTCAGAATTAATCCCCCGGGAATCCAGCGGTTTTTAGCATTATTTCGCATCGGACCTCTCCCGCTCAAAATTCCGGCGTCAGTTTTTTCTTTAAACGTTAGAAAAATTTTATTCTATCATTTGGTAAATGAAGTTAATTAAGGAGGTGGAGAATGGAAAGCAAAGATACTAAAGAAAAAAAGACCCTGCAAGAATATATACGCATGCTACATCGCAATATTGGATTCTTTGTAATCGGACTAACAATTATCTATAGTTTGAGCGGGATTCTTCTTGTTTACCGGACCACCGATTTTTTGAAACAGGATACATTGGTTCAAAAAACCATATCGAAAAACATACCCTCAGCCGAACTGTCTAAAGCCCTAAAGGTTCGAGAAATCAATATTGTAAAAAGCGAAGGAGATATAGTATATTTTCGAGCTGGCGACAACATCAAAAACGGGAAATATGATAAAGCTACCGGGATGGTTTCTTATACGGAAAAACAGCTGCCGACACTATTAAACAAGCTTAATGAACGGCATAAAGCTTCAAGCCGCAATACAGTTCATTTATTCTCTGTTGTTTATGGAATACTATTACTCTTTCTGGCAGTATCTTCGTTTTGGATGTATAAGCCTGGAACAAAAATGTTTCGCCAGGGCATTTACATTGCGCTTGCTGGTTTCCTAGCGGCGATAATAATGCTTTGGTTATAATAGTGGTGACCGTTAGTCAACGCAAACATTTTTTCCAAAGGAGACTTCCTCAATAAGACTTGAGGCAGTCTCCTTTTACGTTGGTTGGATAAACATTGTTTGACATGTTTAGTAGTAAGTGTTTATAATATCACTTACCTAGTTAACTATTTTGCAAAGGAGTGTCTTGGCGATGACTAAGCAAGAAAAACTCTTACATCAACTTTTTCAGACGGTGCGCATGATTTCCAAGGGGTTGAATGCAATCTTAGAACCCTACGGTTTATATAGTTCGGAGTGGGCAATCATTACGACACTAAAGAAATCTGGCCCATTGACCCAGGGATCTCTCTCAAATTATCTGAGCATTGAACCTCCTGCAGTATCTCGTAGTTTAGTCAAATTAGAAAAAAAAGGATTTATTACGAGAATTTCCGGTTCGGATAAAAGAGAAAAAAGAGTTTCATTAAGCGAAGAAGCGTTAACCCAATATCCTCAATGGTTGGAAGTTTCCAGGCAACATCGGCACGCAGTGCTAGCTGACTTGCCGGCTGAAACGCAAGCCGAATTGGAGCTATGGCTAAAATCAATTTACCAAAGCGCACAACAGTATGTGAAACCCCATTAATGAACGAATTTATTTAAAGAAAAGGATGGTCTCAGTGGATAATAACAAACCAACAGTAACAGCTTCACCAAACTTGTGGTCAAGAGATTTTCTGTTGCTGCTAGTAGGCAACTTATTCGTCTATCAGGGAATTTTGATGTTAATTTCGACTTTTCCTGTATATATCAAGCAAATTGGCGGAACCGATTTACAAGCGAGTCTGCCGTTTGCAGTTGTTTCGATCTCCGCCCTTATTGTCCGCGCTATTAGTGGAAGCGCTGCCGATACATTTGGCAGAAGGCCGTTACTCATACTGGGCCTTTCCATTTTAATTATTTTCAACTGCTCTTTTATGTGGATATCCACAATTGGATTGATTTT
>Ga0316604_10001240_pt1 | contig 23478 bp, 28 predicted proteins | sample OWC_soil_day20_C_FD_207650 | JGI IMG/M metagenome (GOLD analysis project Ga0316604, IMG submission 207650) | Wetland soil microbial communities from Old Woman Creek delta, Ohio, United States - OWC_soil_day20_CT | ecosystem: Environmental > Terrestrial > Soil > Wetlands | place: USA: Ohio...
ATGTTTGTTGAGCCATCTGCTTTTCGCGGGTTATCTTTTGGGGCTTATCTTCGGAGCCTAACGCTTTATCAGGTGTAATTTCCTTTTTCTCCGAAATGTGTTGGATTTCCATTGCCTTTTTTTCTAGTGCCGAACGCTCTTTCATTGCGGCAAGCTGATTCTCAATGAGCTTTGTTTCGGCTTCTATAGCGGCTTTACGCTGTTCATACCATTCCTTCGACTCTGCTAACTTGGTATTGACCTTTTCTAAAGCGAAATAAACTTTTTCTTCGTCAGCCGATAAAGGCGTCCCGTCAGCTTTCTTTTTAGCAATTTCTTCCTCAATCTGCGCTTTTTTGTCCGCAGATATTTTGGACATAGCTTCTTCGCGGTCATACTTAGCCTGTTCTAGCTCTAATTCTTCTTCGACAATCTTTTGTTTACGCTCATATTCGCCTTTGTTGAAGTCAAGCGTTTCATGATGCTTTTTATCATCAGTTTTGGGCGCATCGGCTAGAAAATAATTATATAGATACAGGTCATCATTAGCGGTAAACTTCTTACCTTGGCTTTCCTGGTCATATTTAGCCTGCTCTCTAGCTGTTTCATATTCCTGTTTGGCCTCTTGGTATTCAGTTTCGCCCGTGCCGCCAGAACGACCCTTCCTACCTTTTTTCTTACTTTCCTTATCAGATACAGTTCCGGTGTTAGTATCAACATCATCAATAGTAGTACCTTGTTGCGCTTTTAATGCGGCTATTTTGGCCGCGGCGGCTTTGATTGCATCTTGCTGGTTTACTTCCTCGGCAGTTAAAGCAGTATTTAACTCATTTGATGATTGAGTTTCCTGTTGAACTGCTTGATTTTTATTATAATTAGCAAATACCCCACCATATTGCCCGCCAGTGCCGATCATACCAATACGCATAGAATCGCTATCGGCAGCAACAACAGTCTGCTTATCGGCCTCATTTTTAGCTTTCAAATCAGCCAATCTTGCTAATCCTAATTGCTGATAGATTTCTATTTGTTTTTCAGCTTCGGTAGCAAGCCCCTGGGTTTCTTGCTGAATTGCTGTTAATCTAGCCCTTGCTTGATCCGCCACTTCAATGGAATGGGCGATAATTGCCTGCCGTTCTTCTTTCAGATTTTCCTGCAAGCTTTCTTTCTGCTTATTCATTGTAGCAACTTCGACATCTATCTGTGCCCCAACATCGGCGCTATTTTTAATGCGGGTCATTGCTTCTTCGCCAAGCATCGTTGATAAGGCATGTTCAGTTGTAGCTATTTTTTCATTATTGGCTTTAACCCTTTCCGCAACATTTAACCCTTGCTTAGTCTGATCATCGAGTTGCTTTTGTACTTGAAGGAGCTTAGGGTATGCCGAGGCAAGGTCATTAACAAACTTAGTCTTACTTTGCATTAGCGATAACTCGGATTGTGTCTTTGCCGCTTTATCATCAATCTGTTTTGTCAGGTTAGTTTCTTGTTTGGCCAATTCCTGAGTTTTTTTAGCGGCTTCGCTAGTTTCCGTATTGAACAACGCTAAACTTATTGCACCGGTTACTAAAGCTCCTACTAACAGGCTTAGCCCTCCGGTAGCTACACCGCGAGCAATAGCCAAAGCCCGCTCCGCTGCCGTCAACTCAACCGTTGTAGTAGTTTCAACGGTTTTTGCCGCAGCAGAAGCGCCAGTACTTATCGTTTCCTCTGCGGTAGCGCCAGCAACAGCGCCCTTGCTACCAGCTTCCGCGACATCTGCGGCAACCTGCTTCACTTTTGCAGCTGTAGCCAGGTCGATTACCGAAAGATACTCCTTATATCCATTAGTAACAATAGCCACAACACTGGTTAATGCCTTTATAGCTATACCGGCTTCAATGGCCTTGCCAATGATTTCCCAGTTACCTGTAGGTATAGTCTGTAGACGCTTAACAAGCGCATCTACATCATCTACCACCTTTTTCAACCAAGTGGTTAGACCTGAATTGCCAGCATCTACGGCTAAACCGGCTAGGTCATCCTTTAACCCTTGTAGTTTACGCGATAGAGTTTCCATTTGCATCTGGGCCTGATGTGCCCCTGCTTCTTGAGATTGTATCGATAATTCAGTAGTTCGAATTAGTTCGTTATAGTCACCAATAAGAGAAGCTACTTTAGAGTATTGAAACTTGCCACCAGATAAACTTGTTAGCATTTTTTCAATATTTTTATCGGTAGAATCAGACGTTACCATTAAATCAAGCAATACCTGTTCAGTATCACGAAATGACTTTTCCCCATCCTGACCAACCTTATACATCGCAACGCCCAGTTTCTCAATTTCTGAAACTGCTTTGTCGCTATGTAAAGATACAAGCATAGATTTTATGGCATTGCCAATTTCACCGCCGGATCGTCCAGTATTACGCGCCATTGTGGCTATCATACCTTGCAGGAAATCAAACGAAACGCCTGCCTGATGGGCCGCACTACCGGCCCTTTAGTTAGCTGCGGCTAAGTCCTGAGCTGATACAATTGCATTATGCGCAACATTGGTCCAGCTATCAACAATCTTCATTGAATATTGAGTCGCTTCTGCTGCCGTCCTTGCCCGGATACCAAACTGCATCATTGTAGCTTCTAATGCTTTATTCGCCTCAGTCATGCTAAAACTGTCAGCTACAGCAAGGATACTAGAACTGTGCAATAAATTTTCAACAGTAGCAACGTCTTTATACGCGCGGCCCCATAGTTTAGCGCTTTCGGTTATATCATCTATTGACATTCCATATTGAGACGCTATCGATATAAATTCCTGCGTAGTCTGGTTTAGTTTTTCTTGGTTATTTTGAAGTTCTGGAATTACCTGTTTCATACCAGCCATACGCTGTTCAATATCAGTTATAGCGTGTATGCCCTCTACGGGAATAGCAAGTAACCCGCCAACAATCGTCGCAGTGGCCATCCATTCTACATGGCTTTTTATTTTATTCATGGCACTAGAAAAGGCATTTGCACTAGTAGTGGCTTTATTAAATGCAGGCTCAAGATTGTTAGTACCGTTGCCTAACTTATTGATAGAATTAGTCGCTTCGGCAGTATCAATTGAGCGCATTGATTGATTGAGGGTGTTCATTTGCTCGGTAGACTGCTGAGCCGCAGTTCTTGTGCTTGCAGCCATTTCTCTCATGCTTTTGCCTATACCATCAGTCATGGCGGACATTTTAGTGGTTATCTGCTCAGACGACTGTTGTACTGCCTGTGTAATAGCGTTCATTGACGATATAAGCCCGTTGTAGTCAGCCGACACTATTACTTTGTATTCTCCGAGTGATGAATTATCAGCCATTATTTTCCCTCCTTTCTATTTAATTGAACCGCCAGCCCCAGTAAAATCAGCAATAAAACCTTCAAGACTCCTGCTTAATTTACCTGGCTCTTGCTGCGGTTTTGAAGCTGGCCTATTGTCTTTTTTATCACCTGAGCCAAAGGCTTCTACAATTGCCTTTAAGATTCTGCCGGCGGGGGGATTTTCAACAATATAGTCTATATGACAATAAACGTCTAACAATGTCATATCCCACTGCACATATTCTTTTGAGTAACCAAATACCGCAGACATTTCCGCATACAGCTTAGCCTTTTTTACTTCGCTTGGCTCTCCGCTGCCTCCGCATCCGTCTGCGGTTCGGCGTTTTTTTCATTCACCGACATTATTAAATTGTGTTCTTTAATTTCTTGCGTTACCATCTGGCCAGCAGCCCTGATTGCACTTCCAGCAGTAAGAGACGAGTTAAATTCCTGCTCATCAATATCTGGATAGTTCCGCTTTAATCCCAGTAAAAGATATTTCTTTGCATCTGCAAATACTTTTCTTGGTATTGGATTTTCCAACGGATTTTTTAAAAATTTATCTACCGCTTCCATAATCGCAAACACTTCTTCGAATCCTTCGTTCTCGTCATATGCGATATATGGCAAAACCGGCAAAATATATTTTTTCTCACCAATAGTAATTTCTTCGCCTTTATATTTAGGTGTCGTAGCCAACATGTACCACTCCTTATTTTCAAATTTAATACCCCGCCATCCATAGACAGCGGGGTCATAGTTTTATTACTTAAGCACCAATAGACATCCAGCCTAGACTATTGAGGTCATCAGATGCAGCTTCAAAATTAAAGCTAGCTCCATTAAACGCTTCTGACTTCCACGCCAGGCCGATCTTATTGGACAAGCAGCAGTTAAGCCATACATTCATTTGCTTGCTTTCATTTTGTTTGTTGATCAAGTCTCCTTGGATAAGCATTGAGAAGAACGTAGCAGCAGCTTGCTTGACATTATTCAATGTAATGATATTGCCGCCAGCATCTACGCTCGCGGTGGCTGTGCCGCTAGACACAACACCGGTTCCGGTATAAGTCGCAACAGCTGGAGTATTGTCGCTACCTGCAACAGTTTCGGTCAACGTGAACGCCGTGCCATCATGCGTAACGGTGTAAATAGCGTTTACCGTGCTGTTAGCCGCAAGTGCCGTAGCAATATTGGCAACGGTATCTGCAATGGTCGAGCCTACAGCAAAATTGGTAGCATCCGTAGTAGAAGCTGTTGCCGTCAGTGTTGCCCCGCCGACTATCAATGTATCAGCCGCCACAAAATTAGTCGTTACGGTGTAAGTACGTGCACCAGCGGTAGTATCTTTGCTATACAAATAGCTTGCAAGGCCACTCATGCCTGCGCTGGTATCATTGGAGTTGAACGTATATACGCCGCTGGAACATTTGTACTCACCAATACTAGGGGTAGACAACGTAGGCGTTAGAATCTTAGAATTCGTTGAACCTACAACCTTTTTAACTCCTAAATCTTGATAGAAATTAGCCGCATTTTCAGCAGTATACGTACTTACACCAGAGGCTAGCGTAAACGATTCCTGCGCCCACAGCCGTTGCCCTTTTTCCGAAGTACCAACGCCATTATATAACTGCGTCATAGCAGCTTCATTTACCACATTAATAGTACCTTTACCGCTAATCTTGCCTTTGCCTAATGCCATAATATCCGCAAAGGCTCGGCGTGTAACCAGTTCTTTTGCGTCACGGGAAAAGTCAAGCGTAATATCGCTGATACTCATTAATTCTTGCGGTAGTCCGTCAGAATCAATAGCATAAACAGAAGCGCAACCGAAGGGATATTGATTACCCATATATTAATTCCTCCTTAATTTTAATATAAAAAATACGCCCTGCTTAGGCGTTCATTAGTCCTTTTGATGCAATTATTGAAAACTCGCTCATGAAGTAGTGGGTTCGGGTATCGCTATCATACAATGGAGACTTGCCATTGACTTTACGGCACTTAGCCAATCCAGAAATTGAACTGCGCCCATTTTCGCTACTATCAAGAGCATTTACAACTAAGTTGTATAGATAGGCCACCTCGTCGGGGCCATTCTTTGACCAGCCGTGTATATAGTACAGCGTCCCGTCGAATACTGGCCTATCCTTAATGGTTTCTGACTCATCCATGCAGATTGTGATTGCTGGATATACAGGATTATCGATAGAGTCAATGTATGCCGGATAAATCGCGGTACAGGTGTTACCGCCATCGTCTGTCCATGTGCCAATGAGTGAAGCCAATTCAGTATTAGCCAACAATGAACTTCGCAGTATGGCAATTATAGGATCATATTGCTTTATTGATATGATTATCACCCGCCCTGTGTCGTGGTAATTACATCGCCTAAGCTTTCGCGGAATGCTCCACCTAAGAAATTACGTGGCCGCATTTTTGATGTTCCTGTAATCAAGTCGCCAATGTATGGCACTTTTGATTCATCAACACCAACAGCTACGGTGGAATGAATTGCATTAAGGTCCTGGCTCTTTTCGATGTTGGCGTATAGCGTACCAGACTGTTGATGTACTACATCGTCCGGGTGTGGTGCGGCGCCAGCAGAATACCGTCTACTATATGGATGCCCCATAGCCGCTAAATCAGCAAGGCTATGATCTGTTTCAGACGCATGCTGTTTTACATTGGACTCGACTATACCACCGGCCAAAGCCAGCCTTGCATTCATCTTGGCAGTTTCGGCGGGAATGATATTACGGATGTTGGCAAGCACGGAATCAAGGCCTTCAATTTTTACTGTCATTGAGCAACGCCACCTTGCAGATAAGCGTAGGTATAACAAACCTGCGTATACTGCTTAACATTAATTACCTTATATTTGCTTTCTGTATTTAAATCCGTCACTATGTCGTTCTCTTTAATATCCGTCATATCACAAAACATTTTCATATAATTAATTGACGTTTGCCCAGACGATACAACAACAACATTCCCTTTGTCCGGAACCAGGTAACAAGATAGTGAGTCAGCAACTGAAATCGTTGAGCTTGCCACCGATCCACCGCTTGGCAATTGGCCGCCACTATTTTGCTTTCGTGTGATATTCACTAAATCATCCATAATAACCAACGACAAAAACGCTTCCCTATGGCTTGTCCAATCCTGCGGTTCAGATATTAGATATTTATTCGTACCGTCAACGATCCGCATATTCAAACCAATATCAGCTTTAGTAAAAATCTTATGAGAGTTTTTATACGGCAAGCCAATTCCGTCCGTATTAGTCGCAGACGACTTCTTCAATGGCCATATCTCGGCCTTAATCGTGCCAACATCAACCCAGGCCCGACTGACTACCTTTTGCAGTGTTACTTCCCTTTCTTCGGAAAAACTAACGGGAAATATCACGGACAATCACCCCGATCCCGACACCCTTAAGCTTATATATCTTCAAAAGAGATTTTAAATCATCCCTGGTAGATGAAACCCCGCCACGGCTAAAACTCGTTGGCAGGGCTGTTATTGCACTCAATAGGGCCTGATATATAGCTCGGTTCAGATTGTACACATAAGTGCTTGTCCCTGTGCCATCATCCGTTCTATTATTTTCCAGGAAATATGTTAATTCGGTATCGGTGAATACATCAGACAGTATTTTGCACTCAGTTTTGATCGCGGTTAATGCGTCTACTTCTGTCATGATTTTGTGGAAGCTTTGATAGCTGCAATAATGTCAGCTTTGACTGTTGCGGTCCCTAAATCAATTTTATTTTCGATAGCATAGGCCTTCAGTTGGTCTACAGTCATCGAATCTAGGTCCGTGATTGTAGTAGCCGTGGCCGCCGTCGCAACCGTAGCCACTTCTTCAACCAATTTAAGTTTTCCAGCCGCAATATACTTTACAATCGCCGGATGACTCGCCTCCGCGTCAGTTACTTCCATCCTAGCAGCACCCGGAATAAAATTTTTATCACCGATAGAAATTATCCCCAAACTGGTATTAGTGATATATTTAGCCATTATTAGCACCCCTCTGCTTTTATAATCGACAATGGATAGTAAATGATAACGCCACCACAACGCGAATGGCATGGAATGACGAACTCAAGTCCTTCAGCCTGCGGAGGAAATTGCTCAAAAGGCTGCGGAATCTCAAGAGTCAATTTATCCGGGCTCTTATCATACATCATAATAAGTTCAGTATCGTCAGTGCCGGCGGTAGCCATCTCCGGGATTACTTCCACGTTCTTAACATACGGGGAGTTTTTAAGGAAAAACTCTAAAATCGTAGTATCGGAATTGTCGGATCGGGCCCGGGTAGACAAGTCTGCATGAATATTATGCGACATAAGCAAAGTATTAGGATGCTCCACATTAAGTGTTAATTCCAACACTTTAGCTACCATGGCATTAAGGTCACGCAATACATACTCTGGAGTTTTATTAATAAACTTAGCAGCCGCCGCAGTGCCGGAAGTAACACTATTCAAAGTTCCATCCGTCGGTAACGTATAGGTGGTAATGTTAGGGTGACTAGTAAGGCCAACCAACCCATGATCGTCATCACCAAAGTAAGCAATTTTATTTACTTCCTGGTCATTGGCTCGACGTACCGCATTTGCCTTACGCTGCTCAAGCGGCTTGCCGGCCATCTGCGCTGCCCTGATATCCTGGATCGAATAACCATAAGATGCACCGATAGACTTGATATCTCCGGTAAACTTATTACCTTTTAAGTCAACGCGGGGCAAGTCAGTGGCGTAGTTGCTGATAACCTTCGCAAACCCAACCTGATCGTATTGATAGTACGTAATACTTTCTGCACCCGGGCCAGCTTCACTGGATACCGGAATAATACGGGTTGCCGTTAATTCTGGATACTGAACATCATATGACTTTGCTTTGATATGTTCCAATTCACGGGCAAAGAAAATGCTCTCATTAGCATCTAGCCGCTGAGAGCCTACAATTACAGCATAATCACGCTCATCATAGCGCTGCTTTTCTTTATTTTTCATATTTTAATCGCTCCTTAAGATAACTCAACGGCAACAACACCGCCAGTTGTCGAAGTATTTGAAGTAATGAATTTTGCATCGGATATTTCAACAGTAACTATCGGCGTAGTTAGCGCAGCTAGTGCAGTAGCGCCAGTTGAATTAGTCCAATACCCTGCATAAGTACCAGTACAAACTAAATAAGCCTGCGTTTCAGCAGTAATTGCGTACCCAGAATAAAAGGGAACCCAAGCCCGTCCTTTTCGCAGAATAGGAACGGTATCCTCTGCAGCATAAGTAACAGTCCCATCACTCGCCTGTTCTTTAGCCTGATTTAACGCAATCCCTAAAAATCCGGTAGTAAAAGTTGCAGCAGGAACCTTCGCTTGCGTCTCTGGGTCAGTTCCAACAATTAGACCATAGCCAAGACCAATGGCCGCTTCAGCAGCTTTACTGTCGATAACACGCGGTGATAAGTCATATAGCGTTCCGGCAATCGCCTGGCTCATATATTGACTGTAACTTGTCTGAGACATTAGTCGTTACCTCCTTTATAAGCATTTTGTTGGTTATCTATCATTCGCTGACGTGCCCCCGCGGAAGATCCATCATTTTCATCGTTTCGGCTTCCGGGTAACTGCTTTAGCTTTTGGCGCTGATCGGCCATTGCGTCACTGCGCTTGTCAGCCTTAGCAAGATCAAATGCTGCATCAATATATGCATCTGATTTATCGGTCAGGTCAAAACTATCACCCCGGACCGACTTAATAACAGCTACCTTAATTTCCTTATCGGCCATTTCATCCGCTTTATCTACATGAAAATCATCAGCAGTCTTAAGCAATTCCACCCGACTTTTAACTGCAGTTACAAGGATGTCAGCAGCATCCTTGCGGGTTTTTTCAATTTCTGCGGCGTGACTATCCACTTTTGCTTGAAGTCCATCCTTTTCCGCAGTCACTGCATCCAGTTGCTTTTTTGTTTCATTTTCCTTACTTTCAGCTTCATCTGCCCGTTTATTCGCTTTATCCAAGGCATTAATAACTTCAGGGGCAGCTTCATATTCAATACCGTCCAGTCTAATCTTCATTGTTTTTTTATCCTCCTCATCAAAATAATACTGATCCCCATCCATATTTAGGCGGGCATAGGGACCAGCTCGGGCTCTGGGTACAACAGCCACATGATTATATCTGATGTTGCGCTGAATAGCATCATACTTTTGCCCCTCCCATTCTCCTGGGGTTTCATCAACATCAAGATTATAACCGCATGAAAGTTCACGATTCTTTGTATCCAAATTATATATAACTAAATCAGCCCTTATTTGGTCGCCATCTTGTTTCCCCGGACTTAATACTGTACCAATAGGTTTTATTGATGCAATATTATCTGCTCTAACTAGTCCAGGATGGCCGACCGTTACCGGTTTACCCATAAGAGAGGCAAGACTGTCTTGAGAGAAGGCTTCTTCTGGCGGTCGAAATTATCTTCTAACCGAACCATCCTGGTTAATGTACGTAAGAATACCGGTTCTGCCAATAATAGGTGAATCGTGAATAAATCCCTCAGGTGTTTTTGTGGCAGTAATTTCAAATCGATCATAACGAATTGTCATTTTATCACCTCCCTCCTAAAAATGGGCATAAGAAAACCGCCTCACATTTACGTTTGGCGGTTTTCTTATGCAATCATATCGATCAATTCATCATAAAAGTATTGGCAAGCCTTTTCTTCATTGTCGAATACCTTTAAACCTGTTTTTTCTCCACGTTCGCTATAGTATATTTCCCATTTATCATTAACTTCATTAAAGCACAGTTTTTCACTGGGTAGGCCACCGTCAAGGCAATAAGCATCAGGCCTAATGTTTTCTGCAATCAACCTATTTTTTAGCTGTTGCTTATTCATGCGAATCAACCTTTCTAATATATCCTTCTCTTAACAACTCTCGAATGGATTTATTCAGTTTGTATTGCAATCCTCCACCCGGGTAGCCAAACCATGCTGAAACATCTCCACTCAAAACTTCTAACTCTTTTATAACTTCGTAAATATTATATGGCGACTCTTGATTATCTGGAGGTAACGATCGTTGTTCAAACGACACTCCTTGAGGGCTAACATAAGTCCCTCTGTTATCACCATATCTATCAACCATTGTGCCAATCGGCAATATTCTTTTTCTTGGTACACTTGCGAATCCGTTCATAGGTGGCCAAATGGGATTACCATCATCATCAAACCATTTATCAGATCCACCTTTTTCCTCAGTATACTTCTGACCTCTATCATTTGCAAGCTGTTTAAGCATTTCTTCTACTGGAATAAAGATCAGCTCTACATCGCACATACAATAGGCATGGTACGGAGGCATATTAGCTAAGACATCAAGGCTATCACCATTTTCTTTTAAATATTCAACACCCGAACCACCGACTTCTCCTGCATGTTCAACGCATATCCGACATTTATCAGAACCAGCAGGAGAACGCATAACCCGTATGCCCTTTATCATCAGTGCATCATTAACGATTTCAGCGGCTGCCGTCTCATAAACCATATTAACGGTATGAATAGCCAGCCGCATCATTGCCTTTTGTTCAGAACCGTTTATAAAGTGATCATTTATCTTTTTTTCAATCTTCTTAGACGATTCACCAGCAACAACTCCATGCTTAATAACATGTTCAATATACTGACCAGTCTTGCTACTTAACCGATTAACCCTATCGCTTACCGTAAGGCCGTCTGACCAGTTTTTATACCATACCTTATTAACTATGTCAGTGTCGCGACTTCCGTTAAATACAGGCGATATCTGCGAGTATCCCAGCGCATGCATTATTGTCGCGACTTCTACTATACTTATATTCTGCCACGATAACCTTTTTTCTACGTCGTCAATGTAAGGATCAAATTCAGCTTTCTTTAAATCCTTAGCATACTGGATAGCTTCATCTGCACCATTGGTTAACAAATCGGTATAACTTTTTTTAAAATCGTATATCGCCTTATTGAGAATCACTTGTTTTCCATAAGTGTAATTACCGTCGGCTAAACCCACTTCTTTAATGAAGGCCAACAAAACTAGAATCATTGTCTTTGTTTTATCGTCTAGCGATTGCAAATAGGATTGATATTCTTGGTTGATTGAATCAACATCATTCATAATATCGCTCCTATTCGCTTGGCAGTACTGGTATGTTGGGATTTTGAGCCTTTACAACGGTGTCTTGCGGCTTATTCCCAAAAGAATGACCTAACACATCGCCCATAGATTGCTCAGTTTCCTTTGATATTTCCTTGTTCATCTTCGCGATTTCATCTGGTGTGTATCCAGCCTGACGCTGGCATTCGGCTGCGCTAAGAACTTTATTTTGAATCATCAGCACGTTAGCTTGGGCATTTTCAAAAGCAGCCTTGGCGTCTAACTCCCTAGCCTCAGACTGTTCTTTGTCCGAAGGCGACCATAACGGATTAAAGGTAACACTCCAGCTATCTAGTGATGCGCCTTTAAATAAGCCATCTTTTGCAAGCATGCATAGGCGAATTAACCGTTGTAGTGGCTTTTTAATCTGCCGCTTCTGTATCTGGCTAACATAGTTATACCAGTTTTCTAGGTCAGTACCACCTGACTGAGCTAAACCGCTACCTTTCGGATTGTGCCCGAATAGAATTACAAACGGAATATTAGCGGCAGCTGACAACGCGAAGCCGAACCGGTCTATTAGATCAGCCATACCGGAAATTGACAGGTTTTCTATCTTAAAATCATCCTCACCGTCAATAGCAATCGTATTTAGGACTGATCGCGCCATGTCAATTAGGTCTAGTCTAGCCTTTACTTGCTTTTCTCCTTCTTCGCCAAGATCAAGCACATCCAGCAGGCCGTCCAGTTTCAATATTGCCTGCCCCTTACGTTCCATGACAGCAATCGCCAGCTTCATTGACTGCTGATTATTAAGAATTTCCTCAAACAGTCCTTGGAGGCAAGGCAAGCCCCAACCTTGATTAGCTACTCTGCGTATATCGGGTATGGGGTCGCCGGAGAATAGCAGCAACCTAGTTTCATGTACCAGGAACGGCATGCCGCCTATAGGATTAATCTCGTAATATTCCGGCTCGCCATACTTCATATTTCGGGGATCCTCATAAAGTACCGCGTCATTCCACCAAATTTGTGTTCTATCGTAAACCCTTAACTGTTCAATACCTCTTATATTGGTTTCGTCTAACGGTTGATCAAGCGTTCTGCCATCATTTATAAGCATCAAAATGGCCGAGCCACCATAAAGTCTAGACCACCGCACAGCATCAGCAAAATGAACTTCTGCATTCAATATATCAAGCATCTTACCGGCGTATCCTTGTTTATCTTCTTTAACCGTCATCCAGTGTTTTGTAGCTTCATCCGCCGGCAAGCTTACAATTTTCCTCGCCATGGCGTTACCCTCAAACAGATTTAGTAATAGCCCATCAGCCATGCGATCAGGTACGGTAAAATAATAATTAGCGTAACTGTCCTTAGACTTAATCCCATGGCCAACAACGGAATTTAAAAAACCGTCCGAGCGTTCCATTTCGCTTTTGACGGTTAGTGGTTTAGTATTCGATTGTTCCATACGTCACCTCCTAAGAGCAAGCTCCTTGCCATGATCGGCCTTTCTGTAATTCTGTGAAGGCATCACTACCGGCATCCACTATATCATCATGACTACTTTTATCATCAGAAGGGAAGCCTTCATATTCCATAAACATTTCGTCGTTCCAAGCACCAGCCAAAATCAAAACATTCCCAGCCTGCCATTGTGAGGCAAACGGCTCAGCCCGAGTCGTTTTATCTCCTGTCATGCGTTTTGCCTTTACGACATACCCAGAGAGCATTTTTATGTAAGACTGCGCCTGTTCCTTACCACTTTGAGCCGGATCCTGGGGCAATCGAATCGTTACACGACCGTACCTTGATTTATCTTGCTTAGCCGTTTCAAGTACTTTTTTCCTAACATCGTCAGCAACCCATCTACCATGGATTAAATCAAGGATAATGTATCGTCCATCCTCCATTTTTCCCATTAACACGCCGGCCGTATAATCCGGGTTTGAATTTTGCGGTGTCGGTATACTAGCAGCTAAATCCCATGCACGAACATATCTACGAATTTTGCTAGGTATCGATCCAACAACCTGCACTTGTGTTCTCTTAAAATACATTCCGGCAGCCGCTTTAATCTTCCAGTTACCATGTAGCAATCTTCCTTTTTCAACGGTGCCTAATGCATTAAGATTCGCCAAGTATCCCGGGTCTTTTTCAAGCTGAATTTTATTATCAAATATGCTGGATGCAATAAAGGTAAACGACTTTACCAGATTCGGCTTAATGCCGCATTGGTCAACCACTTCCTCTACTGTCTCGCCCCATATTTCTTTATCATCAATAATTGTAAAATATCTAATTACTCCGCTACGTTCTTTTATCGGGAATCCCGTTGCTTGATCGATGTACCAACTAATGAAATCAGCAACCCATGACGTAGCATCTGGATTACATGTACAACGAATGTACCCGCGCACACCCGAAGTGGAACGATTACGCGAGAGAAGATATAGAAATTGGCTTCTAGAAAAATGCGTTAATTCATCAAAGCATATAAGTGGGATCTGTGCCCCTTGCCAATCTCTTAAGCTTTTTTCATCATGCAAATGTGAAAAAGTAACGGTAGCGCCGGAAGGAAATCGCATAACATATTGCGGATTTTTTACCGGGACAGCACCTTTCAATGGATATAACTCCATAGCATTGTCCCAAATAGCACCTTTTTTTGTTATATCGGCCATCGTTCTTCTAAAAATTACTGAACCGAATCTTTTATTGTCAATATGTTTAACGTTTTCTATAAGTAGCGCATAAGTTTTCCCGCCGCCAGCCGCCCCGCCATATATTGCAATATCAGCAGTTGTATTTAAGAATGTTTCTTGAGGCCCTGGTTGTGGGCTAAATGCCTTATCTACTTCTTTCTGTTTGGCTTCTTTTTCAAGCAGCAACAAATATTCTATTTCTTCTTGCGGCGAAAGCGCCATCTAATCACCTGCTTTGGACAAATAAAAGACACCCACTATAAAAATGGGTGCTACTTAGCTATATATTAATCTCTACCAAAACTTTCCCTTCCTCATACGCTTAATCTGCCATCTAGCCCTTAACTGCCCACTCCGAGCCCCTCTATGCGGCGGATTTTTTACTCCCATCATATTGAGTATCACCAGCAGGATTACGGCAAATACAAATGCAAGAAACATGACGGTCACCTCACAAATTCATATTCTTGTACAAAACTTCGTCAAGTTCTTCCGTTGTGATACCCAAATAACGTTTTGTAATGGCAACGGAACTATGATTAAATGCCTGCATGATGTAAGCGATGTCAACGCCCTGGCGTAATGCATGATAACCGAACGTCTTTCTTAGTGTGTGAGTGCCAACATTCTCTTTGATACCGACATAATCAGCAGCCTGGTTTAAAATTCTCCATGCCTGGACCTTACTAATCGGTTTAGCTTTATCCTTCTCGCTAGGGAAAATCGGTCCAGTAGTCAATTTAGCTGACTCTAGATAATGTTTAATAGCCTTCGTGCATGTATCCGACAGCGCAAACCGCTTAGTTTTACCGGTTTTTTGTTCACGGATGGTTACAACACCGTCGATTACGTCTTCAACGGTCAGTTTAAGCAAGTCCGACACCCGAAGGCCTGAGTTAATACCAAGCACAAACATGAGGTAATCACGTTCATTTTTACTAAGTAAATACTCTTTCATATCTTTCAATTTTTTCAAGTCTCGAATTGGTTCAACCGTAATTACTCTGCCGCGCTCAGTCATAACTGCCTCCTATATGTAATGTTTTAATTATATTATTACATACTAAACACAGTATTTCAATAGCTTTACGTTGTTTTTTTCCTCACATGTATAAAATTTAAAAATAAAATTTTGAAACTAGATTTCAATAAAAAATTTATCAAGTTCCTTCGCATGTGGCGATTGATACTCGGTACGTTGGTGGCTAGCGCGGCGATTTCAAAGAATTACTAAAAAAAGTTACAGTATTAATTTATTTCCGCATGGCTCTACCATTTACACCCCGCCAGCAGGACAGATAATGCTATCATGCTTGCAGTGCTATATCTATGCTTGATGTAAACTTATACATAATTCATTACATTGAGATGTTCCCTTGAGTTTATCTTCACCAATTGATTCCAGCAGATTCCTTTGTTCATCTGGAGATAACTTAGCAAATACTGAAGTAGCTACAGTATACTTAATGTCTCCATCAGATACCGCTGATTGTAACTCAGGAATTAACTTAGAGATTTGCTTAAGACGTTGAAGGGTATCTACGGATACGCCGAATTCTTTCGCTAGGTCAGCTTGAGAAACCGCATTTTGCGGTTTTACTTGATGATTACCCTTATGTACCCCTCTTAGTTTCTCATATTCGCTAACGACCTTCCCTTGCTTCACTGGATTATTCTTCATACGTCCAAAGTTAGCCACTAGAAGTTTCCTAAGTTTATCTTCATCGTTGATTTTAAAGCGAGATATGGCCTCCTGGTAGCATAGTTGAGCCTCTTTTGAACCTGCCTATAGGTTTATATACCCCTAGAATAAACTTGTGTAATATCGCTAATTAACACCACCGAAAATACCTATAAAGCTAGTAATAGCAATGGTTTCTAGGCATTTCTTAAGATAACCCATAAATAACACCTATTTCACGGATGCTTTATAAGTTATTTCATGGCATTTGTTTCACTTTAGTTTATTAAAGTATTGAAATAATCAAATAATCTGCCGCTTTAGTCTTTAGTTAAATAAAGGATACATGGTATTAGTACGAATGGAACTCATTATTGTTTATGGTATATTCGTAAAGCAAATGTATTATGTTTTCATGGGTTGATTTATATTATCCATAAATAGTCCAATTTACCTATTCTTCACGAACAACAGCAGCAACCTCTATATTTTTTTGTGTAACCTCTTTTACAATTTGTTGGATTCTTTCCATGTACCTCGCTTCAATCCATTGTTTATTAAAATTATTAGGCATACCTATCTCTAATCGATGTTCTGTCATTTTCAATGGAATAACCGATTTAATCCAAGTATCAAAAATTGGTTGTACGATTTCTTTTTCGAGAATTCCCAATACTTTATCCCAAATTAACTTAAGCTGCCTATCAGTTTCTTCCAAATTACTAGTTTGTTCACAAATGTCTAGTTCAATTCCATTAGCATCTTCAAGTTTCTTACAGATATTTAAATGAAAATTATATCGTTGCTGAAGCTTCGCTAGTTCTTCAGGATTACCTAAAGTCTCAAAACCAACTGCTGTCCATTCAGCTTTATTACCTAAGCACTCCAATAGGTACAATATTTCCTCATTGTTTAATTCTATAGTTTTTGACATTTCGCACACTCCATCCGATTAAATCCAACATATAATCCAAGATATATTTTACCATTACGGCAACATTATTTCTAATCCACAATTATAGTATAAGGCTCTAGAAGTTAAAGCAATGCCAGCGTAGTCTACTTATTTCGACCCTACATCTATTACAATATAAATACCCTATTTTCACATAACAGGTGACATTTTTTACACATATGTCTAGAAATTGCACCTATACATATGTTCCACCTTGAGTAATCTTATGTTTCCTGATAAGTTAGGAATCTTATTTTGTTCATAAGGCTGTTCAAGCTAACCAATATGTTCAAACCAAAGCACAATATTTCAACCAAACGATACCATAAAAACAATCCAAATAACGTACCCTTCCCACGAAGTCGCGGAGCGTAATCTTTAAGACTTATCTTTGGTAGAGGTTACCCTTGCGAGGGATGGTTAATGGTCGGTCATACTTCCCTCCTTTATCCATGTGAAAAGATAAATACTATTGGTTACGTTAATCAAACAATATAAGGTTTAACATGGCTGATATGGTTCTATGTTGTGAGTGCTTTTCTCACATAAGTAGGTTCTATCAGTCAATTGGTCAATGAAAAGCGTATTGCCCAATCCAATATAAGTTATTACTATTAGCCCATCTATAGTTAATCATATGTTGATCTTGGACAAGCTTATATTATTCATAGGATTGATTTTTCCTATGTTATCATAAGTCACACCAAGAACATCATATATCAAGTTATAGTCAATCCAATAAGTGTAACTCATAATAAGAGTTTAAGCCTATCCATATGAAAAGATTTTGTTATCCATAAGTAGGGCGAAGCGTTAGCGAAGCCTGTTCCTTATGTTATCCAAAATATGAACCATATGTAAATACTTAAGTATGGGGGTAAACCAGCACGGCTGGTTAGGGGCATAGCCCCTATTTAAGACATTGTTATAGTTAAAATTTATTGTTCCTGCTTTGTATCTGATTAGCTTTACTATTGGCTAATTTAACATATTCATATAAGCATCATTGAATTATTATTATGTTCGAGTGTATAAGCTACGATTGCTCTAAATATTATTTCAATGTAATTAATCTCTAAGTATATATCTATTCTCTTTACAGTAGGGAGGTCTTAAACCCAGTAATTACAAGGGTTAATTGCTCATTTTACCGAAGAATCAGGCTTTTTTCCGGTAAACTTTATATAGCCTTATCTCTCCATTTAAAAAATAAATCCCTCATTCTTTTCGATGGAATATACGCATGTATCGTGTGACCCTCTCGAACAGCACTTCTCCATATAAACTGCAGCATCTCTTGTAATGCAAATAATTCCTCATTGTAATAAATACCGTTTTTTCCCTCAAAGAACTGTTTGATCTCTGGTTTTGGAAATCTATTGACCGCATATACAACTACTGTAGCATCCTTATAATCATTTGTTGCTCTAGCACTGCAAGATACAAAGTTACCTTTAGTTTCTCTACCAGACTTATTTTTTCTATCTAACTTTAGCTTGTCATTACCATACGCTATTTTACTAGCATATTTTTTAAATGTAGTCCAAATGATCTCCTTTATTTTTGCCTTTCGATCATTCCGAAGATAATTATATATATTATTTTTGAGTCGTTGTATCTCGTTATCTGTTGCATTATTCTCGTACCAATTTTTCGATAAGCCTTTTTCACCAATATCATTAAGATTACCATCATAAATTATTATCGGAAAGTTATTATCATTATCACCATGTCCTGCTTCTAAAGAATATCTACCATCTTTAAAGTCAACATGCATATACTCAAAGGGAATATCGAAGTATCTACAATAATAATACATGTTCTGACCTTCAAATAAATATGTGAATATGTACACATCTTGGAATGCCAAAAATAATTGTCTCGGCAATAATTTAAATACCCTATTTCCTCTGATCGCTAACGCTTTGTTCTTAAGATATTTATAAGCTTCTGTATATACAACACCTGTGTATTCATCCGCTATCCATTCAAGAAATCCATCTTCTGCTTCTTTTACATATCCAGCCTTTCTTAGTATCTCAATATCTTCAACAGCAATTATCTCAGAATTTTCTTGTTGACCATCATCATACATTACTTCGATTACATCTGGAGATTCATCTATAAGAAACGTATACGGCTTCAATAGTTCAAACTCCGAAAAACCTTTTAGCAATTCATGGGTACAAACAACTATATTTACTTCTTTTTTTAACAAGTCTATAAGATTCTGCGTTTTGCTCTTCCCTGTACGCTTAGGTTCTCTTGCTTCAGAAACCTCCTTGCAAATACGCTCAATTTGTTCTAGATACGGCGTTATCACAAGGTACTTTTTGGGGTCATTCTCCCATAAGTTATTATTTAATAAATCAATAACATAAGATGTTTTCCCTGAACCCATGATCGAATCTACAACTTTTATCAATAAATCACCACCCTTTCTTGTTTTTGTTTTGCAGGATATTAAATCCAATTTATGGAATTACCTTGTGAACTATAATATGGGAGGGTTATCATGCGTAGAAATCAAATCGTTTTTACCTTGTTTATGATTTTTAGTCTCCTATTGGCAAGCACCTGTTTTGCCGAAGAAAAACCATTTGGCGATATCACTAGCACACAGGATATAATCGATAAAGCATTTACTGGTAGAACACTTGACCCCATTGAGGGGATATGGGTACGAGATGAAGAAAGTGTAATAGCTATCGTAAAAACCTCTGTAGCTTTTCCCAATGAAAAAACGCAAAAATATGATTATACGATAATTAAAGCTGCAGGAAAGTGGAAGAACTTGGGTGAAGTCTGGTTTGGTCTTAACAAAACCAGCTATAACTTTTCATTTAAAGGATTGTTTAATTACTGGAAGTTGTTGTCTTCAACCGTATTAGAACAAAGCGCATTTGGAGTATATCCCCGTAATCCTAGCGAAACTTTTATCCGCATATATCCACCAGCACCTTAAGTTCATCTACTTGAAGAGCCGTGTAATTACGGCTCTTTTGACTTTGATACATCTTGACTCTTTGGGGCTAATACGTTATTGATAGCCCTCTTAATATTCTCCACTATTTCAGGTGGTGGGCTATCTTTTGGGTATAACTTTCCGTTATACCTCCAAAGCAATCTTGGCATTTGACTACCTCCTCTCACCAGACATTCGAACGTCATCATATGAAACTTCTGCAGTAATAACTTCAGGATTCAACTTCAGGTTCATCTGCAGGTAATGGTTCAACTATTTGTTGTTGATCTATAATAATCTCCCATTAATCCTTGAACATAATGAGAAACCCTACATACCTCAATATAAAGTTTTTGATATTTTTCTCTAATGTCATCAACCTCTGTATAAAAACTTTCTTGTTCTTCAATTTCTAACGACTCAACATTATTATATTTTTCCGCGATATTTTTCATATGTACTGAGATTTCCATGATACAGTCACTTATATCTATTGGGTCAGGCTTATTATCAAATTTCAAATTCTTGGCTTCTGGTTCATCAGGAATAATATCTTCCTTTTTTACCTCTGTCTTGTGATTTTTCACCGCACTATCAGCAGTTACTTTTTTATCTTGAATGTCTTGTTTAGTTTCATCAGACAAGTCGTTAACTTTTAAAAGTTTTCTAATATATCCTTCAGATATACCGATAGCTTTTGATAGTGCAACATTTGATTCGTACTGAGTACGAATTTTTGCAATAGCTTCCGCTTTTTCAACCTCAGTAAAATCTTTTCGGGCTAAATTCTCAGCAACAGCAACTACATCGACATTATCTGTATCTACTATAGTGCACCCGATAGATTTAAACCCTAGATATATACAAGCACGATAACGTCTCTCCCCTGCTACGATTAAATAGTTACCATTGGATTGCTCTTTTACTGTAATGGGGTTTAATAGGCCATGCTCTTTAATATTAAACGCTAAACTTTCGATAGTATTAATTCCGTTTTCAAATTCTTTCCTTGGTTGCTTTTCATTAGGCATAAGTTTTTCTATTGGAATATTTTTAATAGAAAGCACTAATTACGCTCCTTTCGTTAGCATTTCATAAGCATTCTGAATTTCAATAAATTTATCTTTATTTCCGCCTCTATCAGGATGGTGCTTTTTTACCAAATCACGATAAGCCTTTTTTATTGCTGTCATATTAGCAAACATTTCAACTCCCAAAACCTTATACGCTTCTAAAAGACCTACTTTCGGCGACTGATTATAGAAATTACTGTTTGAATATGAACCACTAGAAAACCTAGACCAAAAGTTTTCTTCTTGTGTTTTTAATTCTTGGGCTTTGGCATCGATATTTTTTTTAAACTGCCAAAATGACTGTTTGCTTTTTTCAATTCTCATCCAGTATTCATATAAAACTCGATTTATAAAAACGGTTTTCTCCGTTTGGTTCATTTTTGACCACTTAGCCTTACCTGAAGTATATCCGCCAATTATTCCACGATCGCCATGTTTTAGTTCATCATATATTAGGTTCTTACTAATGGCCTCTATGTAATAATCGAAAATATCTTTCTTTTCAAACCACAATACCGCCATCCTCCTAGATAATCAGCAGGCTCCCACTGTCCGATCAATGAGATACCTGCCGATATGCTTCAGTTACTTATATTATCTAGCCATCCAATTATCAAGTGAAGTCTTGTTTATACGCCAAGAACGACCTACTTGTCTAGCAGCAAATCCTCTATTCCTTGAGTGGCATAAATTATATATCGTGTCATAACTAAGCCCTAGATAACTTGCAGCTTCTTTGATACTCATAAAATTACTATCGCTCATTAACTGCACCACCTAGTTCAACTATAGCTGTTTTATTTGCAACCGCATTATATATCCGCTCAATTTGTTCCGTAATATTTTTAGGTACACTAAAGACTTCTTCCTGATCTGAATATAATTTCTTGAATTCTTCAAGTTTTGATGAGTGCACAAAAAACATATCTTCAATACCAAGCCAACCAAAGTCTTCTTGTAAATCCGCTATAATGTACATTAGTTTCACCTCTTAATTTAATGTTCGTTCCCAATATATTTTCATTAGTTGCAAAAAAGCGTTCGTTCGCAAGTCTTTAACTTTACCTATGTATCCAAGTCTGAGCATAAGCTTAACCTACAACTTCCTTAAGTTCGTATATCTTAACTTCACACTTGTAATCTTCAGCAATCATTTTTTGCATTTCTTTTGCGATATCAAGAGTCCCTTTGCATACTGCAGCTTCTGGTATACTTCTTCGTTCTTCACTATATAAACACACGTACATGTTAATCCTCTCCATTCAATGATATTGTTACGGTATAACTCTAGATTAATTGCTTAAACTATGGTACAATATCACTAATTGAGAACTGATATATGTACCATATGCGATAATACTTCCGCATCTGTTGGTAGCAGGTGTACATTGAAGTATTATTTTTTTGTGTTTTAAGACATAGTTAATCAAAGCCCCTCATGTATATCACATAGGACACCACCTTTCGTACCATATTTATTTATAGTTTACTGCGGTTTATTAGACCAAGATAATGTTAGTCCACCTCCTTTGTTGAGTACATTTATTTTTTCTTTAATGTCTCCAAATATTTTAATCCAGCTTGATATACTTGATGATCATATATAAACTTTTTGATACTCTGTTGGCCTTCTTTTGACGATATAAAATTTCTTTCATTATCAGTATACGCATCTAAGACTATTTGGGTAGTACTCTTGGTAATTTCATCCATAGGTAATTCAAGGATAACTGCAATCTTCTCTACGATTTCTTCATTTATTTTCTTAACCTTATCACGCTCATAAAAGCTATAGACATTCTGATTAGTTAGCCCTAGTTTATCAGCCATATCCTTTTGGGTTAAATCTAGTTTAATTCTTCTGTTCTTAACAATTTCCCAATTGACCATCTCGTTTAAAATTTTAATTCCTCCTTTCATGCTTTATATTACTAGCACTACTAGTAAATGTCAAGCTTTTCCATTAGTATATTTATCAATGCCCACTAGGATGCACTATGTATTAGTCCATTATCTAAACAATTGCTCAATCTCTGCAGCTAACATTCGTAACGTTTCAGGCATAGTCTTAGGTAATTCAAAGGGTTGCTTCAATTGTTCTTCCATGGCATTAAACGCTTGAATATACTTAAGTTTCCATTCAAGAGCTTTCTTACCAGTAAATCCCATAGCTAACAAAGTAAATCCATCACGATTCATAAGGTACTCAGGATACTGTTTACCTCTGTTTTCATAGCTTGATTCTATGAATAATTTGGCAGCGGAATTTTCCGCCACGAGAATTTCACGAATTCCTTTTAATACATCCTTATGTTCCTTCCCAAAGTGTTTCGATAGTTGTCTACTGGATACCACTGGTTGGTTAAAACAAAAGCCGCAAGTAATACAGCTATTAACTGCACCACCTGCGACCGCTAAAGTTATTCTTTTTTTAACACCAAAGTACACTTGAGGCTCTTAGTTACTATATAAGCAATCAACTATATTCCGTTCTAATATGCCGGATGAAGGAAAGGTGTCCCAAGCAGTTCCACCAATATATCCAAATGATGCTTGAAATCCTAAACTAATCTTTAGTAGGCTGTCATTATCAGCGGCATCTGCTAACGCAAAACTGCCTTGTGTTCTAA
>Ga0316604_10001241_pt1 | contig 23474 bp, 20 predicted proteins | sample OWC_soil_day20_C_FD_207650 | JGI IMG/M metagenome (GOLD analysis project Ga0316604, IMG submission 207650) | Wetland soil microbial communities from Old Woman Creek delta, Ohio, United States - OWC_soil_day20_CT | ecosystem: Environmental > Terrestrial > Soil > Wetlands | place: USA: Ohio...
CTGATGGAAAGCGTGGGTACGTAGACAGAATAGCTTTTTCTGATGCGTCTGGTGCATTCGTAAGGGCAAGATCGGCGGCAAATAAGGGAATTGAGATGGCAGATATTTATTTTGATACAAGGGACACTATTGAGCAATTAAAAATGCTAGATAAGTTGTGGGTATCTTGGTTTTATAAGCCGGCTGATAACGTTGAAATAATAAAAACAAGAATTGAGGTTTTTAAGGAACATTATATAATTAATTTTGATCGTACCTATACCACAAAGGAGGTGGAACAACATGTTCTTTCCAACTTTAAATGGTTTGAAAATGTACAAAATCGATGATATTTCAATAAGTAAACTGGATGGGTGGCTTGGCACAAGACGAAAAGCGGTAATAGATTCTCTTAATCCGCTTCAATTTAGTGTAGATACTGGCATTGACGAACAGTATTCTATATATATATTTGCACTTAGTACTCAGATAGGAATAGCGGTATTAAAGGCTAGGTATGTGATAGAATGCCCATTATGTGATACTGTATATAAGGTGGTTTATGATTTAGAAGACATTCCAAAATGTTTTGTATGTAACGAGTGTGGATCAAATTTGAAAAATCATGAAGACTATGTCACAATTTGGTTTGAGCTTATCATTGAGCCACAAGAAATAATAATATCGGAAGACGTTTTAGATGTGGTGAGGACGGTATCTCCTTTGGGAAAACTGGTAGCCTCCGCCCTAGTATGATTAAGGATGATAGAGTGCGGAGGCTATTCGAGAAACTTGAGAGAGGGTCGTAATGAAAGTTGCATTGTCATTGAAACAATTTTTGATTTTAACTATCGCTATATTTATTGTAGCGTATATTTCCATTATAATGAGTGAGGCATTAAAAAATTATGCTAGCACAGGGGCTGATTGGGTTAGCGCTTTAATACAAGCATTAGGAAATGTTACTGGAGGAATAATCGGGGGAATAGTTGCTTATCTAGTTGCTGCGTTTCAGATTCAACGACAAACTGAAATTCAACACCAAGAGCATATTAAGGGGGTAATTACGAAACTTAAACTCATTCGGCACGAATTGAAAGATAATCTGGCAATACTTGAAACAGTAATTCCTTACAGTACTGAGCAGAATTATTTAATAAAAGCAACATTTGATGATATTTGGAAGTGCAGTTTGGGTTATTTGTACGTTTCGGATAAATTGATAGAAAAATTAGATGCCGCTTATCGTAAAATAGTTTTGCTTAAACTTATTAAAGAAGATGAGGTAAACGATGATTTAGTAGAGGGTACAAAAAAACTTGTTTGTGATGCAATGAATCTAATAGATATAGAAATCAAAGAATGTGAGAAAAAAATTACTAAGTGACCTTTTTCACATATGCCAATTAATGCTGTTCCTTTGGGAAAAAGAATATTAGAGTATTGCCGTTGATCGGTTGACGGCATAAAAATGGCCCTGGCGCGTGCTGGGGCTTATTTTTATTTTACCTAATTATTACCATGAATTTTATCCACATGGATAATCAAAAGACAGTATTTTTATCCATGTGGATAATTAACAAAGTGGGATAACTATGGTACAATGTAAAATATTGTCCAAAAACAATGGTTGCTCCAGCTACTTTATAAGAATACGCAGCAATTTTTATATAGATAACAAATATATTATGAGGTGTTTTATTTTGAAAAAAACTTTATCAGTACTTATTTTGTCGATGCTGTTTTGCAGCGTTGCCGTAGCATCACCGCTTACGGATTATTCACAAGGTGAAGGTTCAATTGACTTAACATGGAGGAATACACAGAACACGATATCTTTCTTGAACTATTCTTATGATTTTAACAAGAAGTATAATCTTGATGGTATGCTGACTTTTGGGTTAGGTAACAACTTTGCTATTCAGTATAGACGCTTTGCGCCAATATCTAGCGATACCATTCCTGCGGGGTCGGATACAGGCACTCTAAAATTGACGACAAATGAATTCAATGTACTTTACAAACTAAACAAACAGTTTAGTGCGTTAGTCGGTTTTGTTAATGCTAAGGGTGATGCTAAGGATAACACTAATCCTAGCGGAGGTAACATTATTAATACAAAAAACCTTTGGCAAGTTGGAGTAGTTGGCAGTACTGCGATTGCTGATAAAACAACTTTGTGGGGTAGCGCCGCTGTCGGGAAAGACCTGACTAATTATGAAATTGGCATCGGTTATGAATTTAGTCCCAATTGGGAATTTAACGTAAATTACAGGGATGTGAACGTAAAGGATATGAACATTAGTAGCGCCTCCTATGGAATTGAGCTAAAGGCAAAAGGGCTTGGGTATGGTATTACCTATAAGTTTTAATGAAAAGAGGAAGGAGCTACCCATTACGGGCGGCTCCTTTTTTGACAGTTATATATATAGCTGGAATCATTTGCTCGTATTCTCGGTTAACAAGCCATGCTATAATAAAACTGCATTTCGGTTATTCTTACATACTTCCATCTATATGGTGGGAGTTTTTCTTTTCACAAATTTTTCATACTTATATAACTGGTAAGGCTATTTTTTCATGCAAATTTCAGGTGAATAATATATAATCAACTTGATCGGCACATTAGCGCAACCGCTGATCATAGAAGTACCCCGCAGATGTGTAATATTCTGCGGGGTACTTTGTTTTTTATATACTATTAAAGCCAGCAACCGATTTGATTGCTGGCTTTTTCAATATTAAAAGTTGTATGAAGCGCCGAACCCGATACCTTTTAGCGAGAAATCATCTTCGCTATAGTCGCGATAATTTAGGTTTAGCGAAACTTCTTTGCTTACTTGGTAGTTTACCCCTACCTGAAAATCGTCAGCAATATCGCTATGTAAAATACTTGCATAAGCAGTAGCTTTATCATTTAAATTGGTAAATCCACCAAGGCCATACATGAATTCGCTAGTTGTGTAAGAATAAGATCCATAAGAAGTATCATAAGAACGATTACCAACGATGAATTGAAAGTTTTTACCCATTTTATTTTTTAATGTAACGTCAGTGAATCTAGTATCTAATCCATAGATATTGCCGCTTGTAGTTTCAACTCCAATAGTCACATTTTCATTAAGGCCAGTTTCGGCATAAAAACCATTAGCGTCTGTATTGCCCAAATCATATGAGCCTAATGTAATATCCGGGTTCCAATATGTATAGCCCGCTGTGGTCTGTCCTTTCTGCAAATCTGTTACAGGAGCAGCCATTGCCGCGCTAGTCATCATAGCCAATGCTGCCATAGTTAGTAATACCTTTTTCATAAAAAACATCTCCCTGAATTATAGTTTCTATAATAAAATAGGCAGTCAGTTATGACGGCCTATGAATATTGCCTGTGCATTTCAATATAATACTACAAATTACACAATTTTCCTGCAAAGGATGACAAAATATTTAATTAGTTAATTATTCTAGTGTGCAACAGGTGTGCAATTTTCAAATGTTTTAAGATAGTATCGAACTTCAATCGAACAGCTTAAAGGTTGATATTGCTGGGTTTGGATATCAAATTAGTCCCGATTTAGACTTTAACGTGGATTATCGTAATTTTAAACTGGAAAATGTTGCATATTATTATAATAACTACGATTTCACTTCTAAAGGCCTAGGCTTGGGTCTTACCTATAAATATTAATAATATAAAGAAGGAGCTACCCATTACGGGCGGCTCCTTTTGCCATAATAATCATGTAGCCTTATGTAAAAATGTGCGGTATAATCAAAGCGGCCGATCGGCGTGGCTATCTGTTCGTGCATCGTGCTGATCGTTAAAATACACCTTATACCCTGCCATTGGTGGGGTTATTTTTTTTATATATTGAAAAAGCCAGCAACCGAGTTGATTGCTGGCTTTTTGTGTTTTTATTGGTTTTTCAATTTTGGATGCTAGTTAATATTCCATTTTCAAAATAGAGGTAATCATTACCGCCATAAACCCATTGTTCATGTGTTCCCCACGAACCAGTGGTTGTGTTAATACTTTCAGGACTGCCCCAACTCATTCGAGCCATTTCTTCATTCATGCCAATTTCAACTTTTCTTTGTTTAATTAAGTCCCATGTGCCATTTGACCAATTCGGATGCTCTTCAAATGGATTTGAAGTAAAAAATGTTGATTTAGTGTATAGTGCTAAATCTTTATTGGGGTTAGCGGAAAAACGAAGCAAAGCCGGTTGCCAATTTATAACTTCGCCATTGTTCCTTTTAATTACAATAATATTGTTATCTAAATCGACAAATTGGATTGTCACTTGTTCTAAATAAGTTAGACGAGAAAGGTCACCCCCAGCGTATCGTGAATAAAAATTGTACCAGACGGGCATACCTGCAAGACTAGCCAAGTATTCTCGTTCTTGTTTACTCTGTGAGATTAATTGTTCATGCTCTTGCTTTACTTCACTTTCGAGTTTAAATGATCTGCTAGTTTTGTCTCTATACCAGAAAGTTTTTTGAGCGTTTTTACCAACTAACTTCCAGTAGAGAGTGGTATCATCAGAAGTTATTTTTTTAAACACAGAAGTAATATAATAGTCATCGTTTCCGAGATCAGTGTAATAAACCCAACTTCCACCAATGCTACTAAGAAAATCTTCAGCAATACGAGAGCCTTTATCTGGATTAATGTACACTTTTTGTCCAATCCAGTCTAATTTATCTTTTGGTATGTCTTCTGGTAATGCTTCAAAAATTGCTTTATAAGGAGAATTTTTATATGTACATGTTACCTTACATGATTTTGGTACTTTTATATCAAATTCTAAAGTAGAAAAGTTTGCAACTGAATCTTTAAAAAAGTAGTTTACTACTACAGGCTCTTCTAGAATTAAATCTCCCTTTTGATTATATATTTCAAAGTTTAAATTTAAGTGCTCCCATTCCTGCTTACTATTATTTGTGATAGTGCTAGAGAAACGTAAGTCCCCATTTTCTTCTTTAACGACAATGTTGGATACAATTATACTTCCGTATTCTACAGGAATAACTATATCAGGTATTGTGTTTTGTTGTTTGGCGGCAAAACATGTTGATAAAAGGGATAATAGCATTATGCATATAAGAAATGGACTCTTCGAAAATATGGTGTTAATTTTCCCCATATAACCACGCTCCTTTAGACGGTATTTTTCAACAAAAAACACTTTTCTATTTGTTTTGCTCTGCCTGTTCTTTTAGTATTCTAATTGCTATTTTTACCATTAACCTATAAGCATTCATTTTCATTTCCGCAGCAGCTCCTACAATTTAATCTGTTTAATATAGCTACTACAAATTACACAGTTTTCCTGCAAATGGCGACAAAATAATGTTAAAGATACAGATAAAAATGATGTACCTAAGGAATGAAATAGCTAAATAAATATTTGTATCAAGATATTTCGAGATTGTAGTTTAATGTCCCATAAATGTTCGTTTTTGGACTGATTCCGGTCCTCGGCACCAATAAGATTAAGGCTTTTGGGTAAATTCCCAAAAGCCTTTTTTCATGTCAATTATGGGAAAAGTAATATAGCGGTGCTATAGATTTTTCTTTATGTGCGAGGGATTATAGGAGGGTATTGATTTTGTCTGCATTTTTTGTTGTAATTGCAGTAGACATTACGTATCAATTGGTATTGTATTTGTCCAAACCTTCTCTTGGACAAATACAATACCAAGCTTAAGTTTAAACAACCTTATTGTATCGATTCATGGCTTTCCCAATTCAATCTTTTGTTTAAAGTCTGGAGCAATCTTTCGCTGATGGGCTGATTTTGCATAGTCAGAAAAAATTTTATTTGAAAGAAGGAGCTAGAAAAAATAAAGTAGAAAAGTAATAAAGCATGATATCAAATATAAAGTTGATCAATATCGTCAAGTTCAATAGTAGGAGGCTGTTATTTCTTTGCAAGCATTTGTGAAAAAAAACGTTGTATGGGGATGCACTATTGTATTTGTTTTGTTAGTGGGAATTAGCTATATATCTTTAAATTATTTTCAAGGCGTGCCGGTGTTAAATTATCATCAGATTAATAATAACGATCATAATTCGTTAACCTTAAGTGATACCGAATTCGAGGCTCAAATGGAGTATTTATATAAAACTGGTTATACAGCTATTTCGCCGAATCAGTTGGCTGATTATGTACAATATGGAAAAGAGCTTCCGCTGAATCCAGTATTGATTACATTTGATGATGGTTATGAAGATAATTATAAGGTAGCATATCCCATTTTGCAAAAGTATCATTTTACGGCAACGATCTTTATTATCACAGATTTTGTCAGCAGATATGGCAAATATTTAACGTGGGATCAAATAAGGGAAATGAATGACTCGGGGATAACTTTTGAAGATCATACGCTGAGTCATGTGGCGTTAACGAAAGCGTCTGATGAAGATGAACGCAACCAATTGGTCAAATCTAAGGAAGCTTTGGAATGGCATCTTGGTAAAAAAGTTGACTATTTAGCTTATCCAGGCGGGGAATACGACCAACGGGTAATTCAGTTGACAAAAAATGCTGGATATCGAGCTGCTTTTACCGTTAATTTTGGCCGAGATAAGGAGAATTCAACCTTATATACTTTGAATCGGATTCCTATCTTTGGCGGAGGGACACATATTTTTTACCATTTTTGGTTACGGTTAAGGTTTACACAGCTATTTTATGCTTTACAAAATTTTAAAGCCTTTTTACTTAAAGATGGTGATACTTCTTTAGCGGGTTATATTTTTATTCCGTAAAATCAAGTTGAGATGTACGTCGAGCTTTTAGTTATATTGATTTGTACGAGTATTTGACCGCGGGGAAGAAGGTGTGGTATGCGAATATTGTTGGCTGAGGACGATTATCGTTTAGGTAACCTTGTCCAGAAGTTATTAGTAAAGCAAGGAATGCAAGTTGACTGGGTGCAGAATGGGGTTGAAGCCTGGGAATTTACATTGAATAATAGTTATGAAGTAATTATCCTGGACTGGATGATGCCTGAAAAATCCGGTTTGGATGTTTGTCGGGACTTGAGGCGTGGCCAATATCAAGGCGGTATTCTTATGCTTACGGCTAAAGACGCTGTCGATGATTTAGTTATAGGACTCGAGAGTGGGGCGGATGATTATTTGGTCAAGCCCTTTGAGTTAAAGGAACTCATCGCTAGGATTCACTCCGTCGCTAGACGGAGTAATGTGACTTTAAAAGACGACGTTATCAAAGTGGCTGGCTTGGAGTTAAACCGATTGACTAAAACTGCTAAACGTGGGAAACGTGATCTTAATTTGACAAGCCGTGAATTTCAGTTACTTGAAGTGTTGACTGAAAACTATGGCCGGGTACTTCCCCGCGAGATACTGCTTGATCGTGTTTGGGGCTGGGAGAATGCAGTATCACCCAATAACCTGGATGCCTTTATTCGTCTTCTGCGAAAAAAGGTTGATAACTCCGGCGAGCCGGAGTTAATCCATAACCTTCGCGGGGTGGGATATAAGCTGGAGGATAAAGATGTTATCCAGAATCCATAATAAATTGACAATGCTATATACCGTGGTTTTTGGCGGTTTTCTTTTAGGGTTCATTCTGATTATTAGTATTGCTAATTTATGGAGCCTTTACTATGAACGGGTTGAGGAAGTCGAACTGTTAGCTGGGCAAATTGCTAAAGAACAACATGATGTTATAAAGCAGCATGACCAAAATCATGAGTCGTTGCCAACAAACTTATCAATAGAAGATAACTATGATATAAGTGGTCAAGTTTTTTATTATCTTTTTGATCAGCATGGAGAAATGATTAAAGCCGATTTGCCGGTGCCGATTCTCAGAGATCCAATTTTGGCGAGAGTGGCTAATTGGGATGATGGTCAACAAACAAGTATGTTTACCATCGCTTTTGGGGAAGGGAAAAGTGCCGCTGTTATCTTGACAGTGCATAGGATTTTTAGAGATGATGAATTGGTGGGAACAGTTTTTGTAGGCAAAGATTTAACGGCCTATTTTAGGACATTGGAGCAAAGTGCCGTCACTATACTAATTGCTGCGGTTGGCTTTATTCTGCTGGCCGCCTTAATTGGTTATATTTTAGCTGGTCGGGTATTAATTCCAATTGAAAAATCAATCAACCGGCAAAAACAATTTGTTGCCGATGCTTCTCATGAACTTAGAACTCCGCTTAGTGTGCTGCAAACATCAATTGAGGCTATTGAATTAGATGAAGATAATAAATTGTCGGTTTTCTCAGAACAAATTTTAGAGGACGTTAAAGATGAGATGCAACGCATCAAGCGTCTGATTAGTAATCTATTAACGCTGGCTAGGGCCGATACCGGTGACATTTCCATAAAAAAAACCAGAATACCGCTTAATGAAATTGTTGAGCAAATTTTACGTTCGTTAAAAATTGTTGCGAGGCAAAAATTTGTCCAGTTCCAATTGATAACCCCTGAAGAGATCGAGATAACTGCTGATGCTCAGCGAATTGAGCAGCTTATTTACATCTTAGTAGATAACGGGATAAAGTATACCCCTGAACATGGCGTGGTTATAATACGACTGGAAAGAACGGAAATAGGCGGTAATTCTGGTGTGAAAATAATAGTTGAAGATACTGGCCCTGGTGTTTCGCCAGAAGATTACGAGCGGATTTTTGAACGGTTTTTCCGGGCGGACAAGGCTCGCTCGCGAAATACGCAAGGTGTAGGGTTGGGGTTATCCATCGCTAAGTGGATTGTTGATGCCCATAAAGGTAGCATATATGTAAAAAATAACACGGGAGGAGGAAGCAGCTTCGTTGTAATCATACCAGACTAAGTAATTTGTTTTTAGCTTTTTGGGTATTTTTCAGTTTCTTTTGCTAGCATTGATAGAGTGCCAGTTGTACTCTAGTTGCTGGACAAACGCCTTTATCAAGCCATTTTTGGGATAGCGGCAAATAAAAATGGCGAAAAATTGTTGTGGTTATGGGAACGGCAAAGACCGCTCGGAGAACTGAATACTTTTCGTGATCTGACTAATCGCTTTTTTGTTATAGGACTAAAGAGCGATAGGGGGCTGTTGCATTAAGAAAATGATATGCTCCCCCTATAGGAGACAATGAAAAAACAAATTGTCGACTATAGGGGGAGCATATCAAAAAATTAGTGCGACGGCCCTTTTTGTGGCTGAATGTTAAGCTAAGTATAATCTGGCTTAAGTTGTCATTATAGAACCGAATTTTTCTAAATTAATACTACCGAAGTGAACATAAATTACTCATAGTGTGCTTATAATTAAGTAAAATACATAAAAAAGATTATTATAAAAACATGGAAAAACCGGAAAAAGTTAAATGCGAAAATAACAAGAAAGGATGGTATTGCTCAGTTCTAATTTATTGATTTAGTTTTACAAGGAGGCTTCTTTATGCGTAATTTAATCTGCTTGGTAATGGTCATTAATTTGTTGCTGATTTGTATGCCGGGAAAGTCATATGCTTATGCGACCGACTCTCAGAGTGAGATGGAGTGGGAATATTTGACGCCAATAGACAATGACCGCGATGTCACTACGTTATCTTTAAATATACTTAAGAAAATTCCGGCTAAGAAAAGTAATTTTTCATCATATCGAGGTATCACGATCACCCGTCCACGGGGAGAAATATCTTTAAATGGTGAGACGAGAGATAGTTCGGCAGTTGGCATCGGGCCTGTTTACATGATTCGATATGAACCGTTCCAATCCGGGAGGATGGCATTTTCGTTAGATATGAGTGGGGGATTACTTTTGTATGATAAAAAATTTCCAGCCGGAGGAAGAAATTATAATTTTATGTGGCGGATTGGACCTCAATTAATTTATAAAATAGGGGAAAATTATTCAGTGAACATCGGTTACAAATTAATGCATGTCTCCAATGGTGGCACTATATTTGGTAAAGGTCATAACCCTTCTTATGACGCAAAAGGATTTTCGCTGGGCATTTTAACGCATTTTTGAACTGTTTACAAATTTATAAAAATTGACAATTTATAAAAATTGGAACAATCCAAGCAATTGCTATAGTAAATGAGGTAGGTTAAAGAGAGGGCTTCTAAAAGTTGTTTAGACTTTTGTGAAGGTCTCTTATTGTTTCATGTCGCTATGCAAATATTGGTGGGGTAACGTTTTGAATAATAAATGGCTACCGTGCTAAGCTAATGGAAACATTACTTGTGAATTCTGCTTTATAACCATAAATAAAGCAGAAGGGGGGAGGCTCATGCAAAGAAAACTTATTTATATGCTTAGCTTGGTTCTAGCAATCGTTATTGCTTCATTGCTTGTATATAATCATTTTAAGACACCGGAGTTAGCCGCGCCTATCGATGGCAACCGGTATAATCGCGGTCATAATATTCCTGGAAAACTTTATTGGGCTGGAAGTGAACAAGATAAAATGGTGGCACTTACCTTTGATGATGGACCGGAAGAACATTGGACCCCAAAAATTCTTGATATTTTGAAAGAAAAAAAGGTAAAGGCAACTTTTTTTGTTATTGGGGAAGAGGCGTTAAAACACCCGACTATGCTAAAAAGAATTTATAGTGAAGGTCATGTTATTGGTAATCATACGTTTGATCATATAAATTTAAAGAAAGCCGATTCCCAGCAAATTAACCAACAGCTAGAAGAATGTGACTCAGTGATATATAATATTATTGGTGAAACGCCAAAATTTGTCCGGCCGCCGTTTGGATTCCATAACCAAGTTGTCGATGATGTTGTGTATGCTAAAAATAAAATTATCATTTTATGGTCAATTGATACTAAGGATTGGACAGGAAAGGATACCTCAACGGTTGAAGCTTCAGTAGTATCAAAAATGCAAAATGGTTATATAGTATTACAGCATGACGGAGCCAGTCCAAAGCTTGCCGGAAGTGTTGAAGCATTGCCGGATATAATTGATAGGTTAAAGGACAAAGGTTATACTTTTGTTACAGTAGCTGAATTACTAAATACTCAGCCATATCAATGAAGCTAAATATTTGCTAATAGCTGCTGAGGGTTATTTGCTACTCGGAAAGGATTTTTTAGATAATGAGTGACCATGGAGATTTAAACAAAAAAGCAGCTATTACTCGAGTCGTTGCATTGGTAGTGTTAATTGGATTTTGCTTACTTATTTACTGGCTCAATCCTGAGCCGCTGCGAAAAATTGTCTACTTGTTGTCGACGGGAGATGTGGCGGGTAGTATTGAGTATATCCGATCGTTCGGACCATATGCTGCAGTTGTCAGTTTTGTAATAATCACTTGTATTAATATCTTGGCTGTTTTTCCCAATATTTTTATGCTAGCGGCAACTGGGATTATTTTTGGTGTAGTGGAAGGCACGATTATCTCGTGGGCGGCAGAATCTTTTGGCGTAATTATTAGTTTTGCGCTAATGCGGTATTTTTTTCATGATTATGCCCACCAACTGATAGTACGCAGTAATGCCCTGAAAAAAGTTGATGATTTTAGCGGCAGTAATGGCTTTAAAATTATGGTGATAGCCCGGTGCATTCCGTTTGTTCCTTCAGGAATTATCTCGGCGTTGGGAGCAGTTAGCAGTATTACTGTAAAAGACTATATTTTAGCAACACTTATTGGTAAAATTCCATCCGCTTTAATTGAGGTAACCTTGGGACATGATTTGGCTTCTTATCATGAACATTTTGTGCGGTTGGCAGTACTGGTGGTAATTTCATTTGTTTCATATTGGGCTTTTTCAAAGTACAAGAACAAGAATAAAGCTTAATTATAGAAAACTGGACAGTGAAATAACCATATTTTTTTGATAAACAACAAAAATAAGAACAAAAATAAGTATCTTGCATAAGATAGAAATATATGATACTCTTTATTTTAATAGAGAGAGAGTAGATCAGGCGTCCGATTTCCGGATTAGCTGGGCTATTAAGCAACAGGTAAAACCTGTGGGACTAATTGGTTCCATAGGTTTATTTTTATGTTTAGGAGAATGATGGCTATGAATAAAAGCAAGAAAAGTGCGGCTAGTATTTCCGTTTTTTCAAACTTTTTGCTTGTACTAATTAAAATAGTAGTAGGATTTTTAACTGGATCAGTTAGCATTATATCAGAAGCGGCTCATTCGGCGATCGACTTGTTGACCGCGCTGATTGCATATTATGCTGTTTCGACATCAGATAAACAACCAGATCATAATCACACCTATGGTCATGGTAAAATAGAAGATATATCAGGCGCTGTTGAAGCTGTGTTAATCATTGCTGCTGCATTATGGATAATATACGAAGCAAGTCAAAAACTATTTATTGAAGCAATGCCAAAAGATTTGGGATATGGCATTGTCATTATGATCATCGCCATTATCGTAAATTATTTTGTATCTAGGAGACTGTTACAAGTTGCCAAGATCACTCAATCACAGGCCCTTGAGGTGGATGCTCTTCATTTAAAAGCGGATATCTGGACGAGTGTTGGGGTGATGACTGGTTTAGTAGCTATAAAAGTAACCGGATTAACCTGGCTTGATCCGGTTATCGCTATAGCAGTGGCTTTGATCATTTTTAAAGCAGGTTATGCTATGACCAAAAAGAGCCTGAGCGAACTTGTTGACAGCGCTTTGCCGGACGAAGAACAAGCTATAATTCGCGATATTATTGAGAATCATCCAGAAATTATCGATTACCACCTTCTGCGAACTCGGCGTTCGGGAAGTACGCGATTAGTGGATGTGCATGTTATTTTAGAAGCTGATTTACATTTGCAGCAAGTACACGATATATGCGATGAAATAGAAATGCGAATTCAGGCCAGGTTCTCGCCTTGTGATGTAGTAATACATTCAGAACCTTGTTGATTTTAAGACTAAAATAGTTGATTTTTGTTACGAATATTTAAGTCAATAAAGAAAGCTGCAGGTCATCTAAAAAAAGCGGGATTAGATGAAAAGAGTGCCGAAATAGGAGGTAACCGAAAAGTAAATCTTTCAAAAAGCATACTAAAAGCAAAAAAATGTTATAGGGCTAGAATGCCATGTAACAATCTTTTTTATATGTTTATACATTTCAGTATCCCTGAATTTTGCTGAAACGTGAAAATTATAGTACGAGTGATACCGCTTGAAGGGCGCGCGGCTGAGACGAGCCAAAGCGCGAGTGTTTTTCCAATACGTATCTCTAAAATCTATTGGCTGGATATAGTTAGGCTTCCTGTTTATCAATAATGCTGAATAAGACTCCGCCGATAATAAGAATGGCTCCAACCACAAAGTTAAGGCTAATGCTTTCACCTAAAAGCAGCCAGCCGAGAAAAACAGCGACCATTGGTTGTAAGGGATAAAATAAGGAACAAGTTCCGGCTTCGATTAAGGATAAGCTTTTATTCCATAGAACATGCGACAATGCGGTGCAAATCACCCCGATATATAAAAGCGCAAGAACAACGCTGGTGTCAAATTGAACATCGGGTGTTACTGCAAGTTCCCAAAGGGAAAAAGGAAAGGTGCAGAGTGCGGCAATAATAATTCCGTAGGTAGTAATCTGAAATGCATCGTACTTTTGGGTAATTTGCCTAACAATTACAGCTACTAACGACCATAAAATTACTGAAAAGATTGAAACTAGAACTCCTAATAACTGTCCGTCGCCGCCTGCTCCGCCCACAATGATATAAACTCCGACAATTGCTAAAATCCCGCAAGTGATTTTTTTTACCGTTAATTTTTCTTTCAATAAAAATACGGCAAATATCATAATGACCACGGGATTCATCGAATTAACCAGTGAAGCCAGCGAGGCATTTGACAGCTTTGTCCCCAGTAACTGGGCACCAATAGCGACGAAATAACCTAAAAAACCAATCAAAAATATATACTTATAATCCTGCGGGTCGATTTTTTTTACCTGTCGTTGTCTGAGAATCAAATATAAGATAACTCCCGCAATCAGATAGCGTAGAAAAGAAATCGTAATAACCGGAAGTTTTCCCAAAACAAACTTACTTACCACATATAAACTGCCCCAGGCAAAAAAAGTGATTAAGAGATAGAGATATGCTTTATGAGTAGTTGTCATTTTTATTTAGTGAAAAATCAGGATCAATATAAGATCTTCACTACAATATTCACCACCATTAATTTATGTTTAATACTTCGTTTATGTGCTGCATTGATCCATGAGACTATTCTACCACTGTAGGCAAATTATTTATAGTCGGAATGACATGAGGGCCAAAAGTTTGAGTATTAAATTAGTGAAACTGGAGGCTGGTAAAATAGTTGTTTTTCTTCTTACTCTTAGAAAAAAATGATATTATATTTACTGGAATAATATAACTATAATTAATACAAGAATGTTTTTAATATTAAAAATATTAAAAAAGAATCTAACTATGAGGATGTGTTGGTTATTATACTTTTTTAGGGTAATATCAAAAATTTCTTTAGTAAGGAGGTTATTGATTTCTTAATTCTATAGTTTTAAGAAGAAAGACGAGGCGAAGTCATTATGTCTAAAATGGAAAGTCTTGATAATGAATTTTTTGCTGAGGTCAAGTTTGTAAAAAAAACTGAAATTGAAAATCGCACCTGTGATGTCGTTATTGTTGGCGGAGGTGGCTCGGGGATGGTTGCAGCGGTTAGAGCAGCTGAATGTGGCGCAAATAAAGTAATTGTTTTGGAAAAAACCGGCCGAGTTGGCGGTAATGCCTGGATGGCAGTTTGTATGTTTGCCGCTAATTCGGCATCGCAAAGAGTCGCCGGTACGCAAATTTGTATCGATGAAATTTTTAAGTCAGCAATGGAGGAAATGGAGTGGGCGGCTGATCCTAAAATAGTCCGTAAATATATGGAAAACTCCGGTACACTTATTGATTGGTTAGAGACTAAGGGGATGGCATTCCAACCGCATGTCTGGCATAATACGCCAGTTATGATGATGCCTAAACGCCAGAGTCAGCACCCGGGCAAAGACCCTTCGCATGGTCCTGGTTTTGTCGGTAGCACTGTTGTTGAGACAATGCTCAAAGAAGTAGAGCAGCTGGGAGTAGAAATTCTGCTAAAAACAAAAGCTACGGAGTTAATCACCGATGAAAATGGGCGGGTTACCGGAGTTGTTGCTACTGGTAGTGATAAAGAAATTCATATAAATGCAAATTCAGTTGTTCTCGCCTCTGGTGGCTTTGGCGCTAATAAGGAAATGCTCAAAGAAACTTTCCCGCAATTTTTTAGTCGTGAGACTTCTATATGCAGACTCTCTTTGGGTCACTCTACTGGCGACGGCATTCTTATGGCCCAAGCTATCGGGGCTCAACGTGGTGAGTTTCCTGGGATCTTGCTAGGTGGTCCGAGCCATCACCCATGGTCATTCAGTGTCCATATGTCATTGTGCCGGCCGGAGTGCGTCTGGATAAATAAAAATGGGGAGCGTTTCGTAGACGAAAATATAAATTTTAAAGGCTATTACGCTGTGAGCAAACAACCGGAGGCAATTGTGTATGGAATCTACGATGCAGCAACGCGTGACTATATGATTGAAAAAAATGACGTTGGAACAGATCCAAGCAGGCGAGATATTATATTTCTTAAAGGGGAACTTGAAAAAGAAAATGATGGCAAACGGGTAATAATTGCTAATACGGTAGAAGATATTGCGGAAGGTATAGGGGTAAATCCTAGTGCTTTAGCCGAAACTGTTGAACGCTATAATTCTTTTTGCAAAAGCGGGTACGATGCTGATTTTATTAAAAGTAAAGAATTTCTCCGTCCTATCGTTCAGGCTCCTTTTTATGCAGTTTTCGGACATAGATTTTTTGATACAACCCACGGTGGACTAAAAATTAATGAGAATTTGGAAGTTATCGACACAAAAGGCGAGGTTATCCGTGGCTTATATGCTGTCGGCGATCTTGCAAGTGGCTGGGTTACGCAAAGGTATGCTCCGACTGGTGCTTCCCTTAGTTGGGCGTGTAACTCCGGGTATATGGTTGGCGAAGAGGTTGCTAAATAGTATATAGCGCCTATTATCTTAAAGTGATAGGCTCTTATAAATCAGATAAAACTCCTGCCAGATACTACTTGGCAGGAGTTTTATGTTTAGAGAGTCGTGGATTGGTACTATTTATCGTAACTGTTTGAAACTTTTGATAGGAAAATGAGCGATGAGTGTAGAAAATTGGCATATAGATGATAAAATGGGGGCAATTTTGGTGCTAAGAAGGGTAGCCTTTGGATTACTAATTTTAGTAATTACATTAATAAGTGTCGGGTGTTTGGATAATAAGGATAATAGCTTGCCTGAGTCGGCGGATTATTTAAATCATCCGTTGGAGTTAGTGGAGGCGGAAGTTAAATTAAATGATAGTGGTAATCCGGAAGCCAGAGTAGTTGTTAAAAATATTTCGCCCAAAACGGTTGATGCTTATATGGTAGGCATTTTTTGTTATGATCGATTTGGTGACAAAGTAAAACCTTATGCACAGGGAAGTAATCGGTTTAGCGGGATAAATCAGAGAACTGTTCGTCCGGGTCAGACTTTTGGTGATGATTATTATTGGACTTTACGTGGTCACGAGAACACAACAAAAATAGAAGTAGTCTTAGAAAAAGTGCATTTTACCGATGGAACGATGTGGATTCCGAAAGCTGGACAGAGAATAGCAATAAAAGGCGCTCTAGATCAATAAAATATTGATAAGGCTAGTTTATTTAGCAAATTTAGCTGAGTGACGAAATGGAAAGTTCAACCCCCAATATAGTAAACTAATTAATAATGTTATTTCCCGTAAAGTGTGGTATACTAGGGATGCGGGGTGGAGCAGCTGGCAGCTCGTCGGGCTCATAACCCGAAGGTCACAGGTTCAAATCCTGTCCCCGCAACCAATTAAATATTGCTGTTACAGGTTAACAGCGCAAAAGAAAAGTAGGAGACGCGATATGCGTTGTTTCTGCTTTGTTTTTTTATATGATGAAAAAGCTCTTTGAAGGATTTCACAATCTGAGATAAATTTACTCATGCGTGGGGGTGCTATAAGTGAGGTATAAGGTGGTAGTGGCATACAAAATGCTGCCGATAGTCTATCAAAGAATTTCTACATACTGTGAAGTTAAGCAATGGGACAAACGAGAACCAATTCCGAGAGAATTATTGCTGGAATGGATAAAGGATGCGGAAGGTTTACTTGTAGCTCCCCATATTCAAGTTGATGAACAATTTTTGCATCATGCGTCCAAGCTAAGAGTTATAGCGCAGTCCGCCGTTGGTCATGATAATATTGATATTGATGCTTGCACAAAACGAAAAATATCGGTTGGGTTTACCCCGGGAGTAGTGGTTAACGCTACGGCTGATTTAACGTTTGGGTTATTGTTATCTTCCACTAGACGTATTCATGAAGGTAGAGAATTTGTCCGCCAAGGCTATTGGCAGCAAAATAAAAATATGTCTTTCGGCGTGGACTTATTTGGGAAAACTTTAGGGATTGTTGGGATGGGGCATATTGGCACCGCGGTTGCCCGGCGCGCGCGACCATTTGGGTTAGATATAATCTATTATAATAGAAATCGTAGGACTGATGAGCAGGAACTGGGTATCAGTTATTCGCCGTTTAATGAACTTTTGGCCCGAGCCGATTTTATTATTGTATTAGTGCCACTATCACCAGAAACTTGTGGAATGTTTGGCCGGGAACAATTCGCGAAAATGCAGTCTACTGCCTATTTTATCAATGCAGCCCGAGGCAAGATTGTTGATACCGAAGCCCTTGTTGAGGTGCTGGTTACCCAAAAAATAGCTTATGCAGCCATGGATGTTACCGACCCGGAACCACTCCCGCAGAATCATCCATTACTTACATTACCCAATGTTCTAATCACACCACATATGGGCACGGCCACGACGGAAACACGTATTAAAATGGTAAATTTGACAGTTGACAATTTACTAGCCGGCTTAGAAGGACGCCCACTACCAGCGTGTGTTAATGATGAGTTAGACTTGAAATAAGTATAGGAATGAGCCGTTAGATGAGAGAAGAATATTTAGCGTTGAAACGAGATAATGAAATGTATTAGGTAGTTGTTCTTAAGGTTATTGGGTAAGTTTGATATTATAAACTCCGTAATAGGTATCAGCTGTTGATAAGTCGCCGCTTTGCACCATCTCTATAAATTGTCCGGTCACATAGTTATTGTTGCCCGAGCCGCCTACGCCCTCAAGAAAGAAGGCGGCGAAGCCGACGATTGTTACTTGTTTCCGCCCGTTAACATCCATCGAATCGACGATTGGTACAGTCACGATTCGGGGGGAGTTGCTGCTGGGGGGGAAGGTGGCGGTTGGATCTTGGGTGATACGATAATTTACGCCGGTAGTCGTGGGACCCGACATATTACCGGGTTCGGTATAGATCTTATCGCCAATATGTAAGGTGCCGCTATAGCCGTTTTCAATATTTTCTCGATAGGTGTTGGCACCGGAGCCGCCTAGGGCTACTGCGCCAAAGTTGCCGGTATTTCCGCTGCCGCCGCCGTTCTTAAGCACATAGCTAACACCATAAGTTAAGGCTTTTTGTTCGATTCCGAACGGCACAACTCCCGTGGCTGAGCCCAGAACGCCCGTTGTTGCTGTTGCGCTGGCGGTGACGTTGGAGGAGGTTAGCCCTAACAGGGGGGCAAACAAAAAGGTGATTTTTCGGGACGCGGTAACGGTCACGGTATGGTTATTAATCGTTACCGTTAGTTGATCAGTTGATTTTTTCCCGTTTAAAGTCGCTAACTCTTGGGCGGCCTGAGCCGGGGTTTCAGTTGTTGTTGTCAGAAGTTGCCTGGCTGCAGCTAGCGCGGAAGCATCAGCAATGGTGGCAAGTTGAATTCTATTCATATATAAATTACCGGCATCGATGACCAAGGCGGCTAACCCTAAAATTGCAGTAAAAGCTAGCGCTGCTAGGATAAGAATACTGCCGCGTTTTGACCGCAAAATTTTCATCATGTCACCTACTTTACGACTGGTTAATTTACCTAATCTCTCTAATATATATTGTATTTTCCGCTGGATGCTTTGCCAATAAGGCGTGAGTCTTAGAACCATAGGCCTAAAGACGGATGTTTTCTAATTAGCGAAATTACATAATTTATTGTGCACGATGCACATAGCCGTTGCAGGATAATAATGTTAATGCCCGGTCAGGAAAAGTGTTTGCTATAGAAAACTGGGGTGTTGAACCGGATATTATGACTACAGCAAAATCTATTGCCGCCGGAATACCGTTGAGCGCAGTAACAGGGAAGGCTGCGATAATGGATGCGCCGGGAGCCGGTAATGTTGGGGGAACTTATGGCGGTAACCCGCTGGCCTGTGTTGCTGGTATAGAAATATTAAATATATTGAAGAACAGAAACTACCGCCAGACAAAAGAGCCGAATAACGAATTAACAGTCCAAGTTATTAAACTTTGTTTAGCTCAAGGCTTGCTCTTCACTAGCGCCAGAAGCTTCGGCAATGTTATTCGGTTATTGATTCTGCTGATTGTTACTGATGGGCAGTTGGATCAGGAACTTAGTATTTCGGAACAGAGTCTTTTAACAGCTATGGCTAAAAACTAAGAGAATAACACGCTAAGCAAAGGACCGATTTTTATAAGTCGATATGCGGCAGTCCATTGCAATTATAATCCATGGATAAAAAAGGTTAAAAATATAATTGTGAGTGGTTTGATATAGACGATGCTTGGTGAACGTGTTACTATATAAGTATAATAATTAAAGACTTGAATAGCTTGAAAAAGTTATAGCGGCAATGAGGCCCAAATTATATCGAAAGATATGATTTGGGCCTTTCTTTTTTCGGGGCTTCTATTAGGGGAGGTAGGCTGTATTATGGTTGAAACAAAAAACTAAGCCATTTAAAAACTGTCGCAGAACTAATGATTTACTATTAAGGCTGAATTAGAGAATAATTCTAATATTCTAGGGGGAAATGACTTGAATTTAAAGAACAAACTCACGATGCTTTTTTCGGTATTAACGGCGCTAATTATTTTAGTATTTTCTATTATCGGGTACTTATTTTCACAAGATCAAGTCATGCAGGGGATTCAGCAGGAAATGAAAGCGAGTGTCGCGGCTAATGTTCATATGCTTAATGGTTGGTTAAGTGGGAAAGCAAAAATGTTGGAAATTGTTTCTGGAACATTAACAAGTATGAACGGCGATGGCGAAATCACGGTGCCGATGCTGGCTGGTTATAAATTTGTAGATAAAGAAGTGTCAGATATGTATTTTGGTACTGTTGACGGAAGAATGATTGATGGCAGCGGCTGGGTGCCGGCGGCGGACTATGACCCGCGGACCCGCTCGTGGTATAAAGGGGCTAAGGATCAGGAAAAACTTAGTTATGGAGATCCGTATTTGGATATAGTTACCAACCAGATGGCTGTGGCGGTGGCAATGCCGATTAAAAATTCAAGCGGGCAAATGCGAGGAATCCTTTCGGAAGATATATTATTGCAAACGTTAGTAGATAACGTTAAGAATATAAATTTGCAGGGGGCAGGTTACGCTTTTCTTGTTGACGCTAAAGGCGTGGTCTTGGCTCATCCTGATGCCGAGTTGGTGTCAAAAAATGTTTTTGAAGCAGAAAAATTAAGTGGTATGACAACAGCTTTTAAAGAGTTGGTTGCAAATAATCAAGGTATTTTGCGGGTAATAGATCATGGCGAAGGGCAGATTATCGCGTATCAAAAAATGCCGACGACCGGGTGGACTTTGGCGATCAGTGTGCCGGAAGCGGTGGTTTATAAACCATTGGGTGTTTTAAAATGGGTGTTTGGCTTGGCCGCGTTTTTCTCAATTTTATTAGTGATTATAGTCACCTATTTTATCGCAAAACGGATCACGAAACCGCTAGAAATGCTGGCTGGTCAGGTTGATTTGGTTACAGCGGGTAGTTTGACAGTGAAGGCAGTGGTTACGGGGAAGGATGAAGTTGCGCACTTGGCGGTTAGTTTTAATAAAATGGTAGATAATCTGCGGGCTTTGATTACCAAGGTACATGCCAGTTCCGAACAGGTTGCCGCGTCCTCAGAGCAGCTTACGGCAAGTGCTGAACAGTCGGCGGAAGCCTCGAATCAAGTGGCTATATCCATAGCTGAAGTTGCACAAGGGACCGAACAACAAGTTCAAGCGATTACTAAGGCAGCGGGGGTAGTGGAACAAACTTCGCTGGCTGCGGCACAAGTCGCCCAACGGGCTGATAAGGTAGCTGATACGTCGAACAAAGCTGCCGATGCCGCGCTAAAAGGCGGTCAAGCGGTGTCCTTGGCGGTTGGCCAGATGCTTAATATTGAAAAAGCGGTTACGCATTCGTCAGAGATTGTAGTTAAGCTTGGGGAACGTTCGAAAGAAATCGGCCAAATTGTTGATACGATATCCGGTATTGCCGGGCAGACCAATCTTTTAGCACTGAATGCTGCTATAGAGGCGGCCAGAGCAGGGGAACAGGGCAAAGGGTTTGCGGTAGTGGCTGATGAAGTTCGTAAACTTGCTGAGCAGTCGCAAATAGCGGCTAAACAGATTGCCGATTTAATAAGCAAAATTCAAGGTGAAACAGATAGTGCTGTTACGGCTATGAGCGCGGGGGCACGTGAGGCTAAGGTTGGAAACGAAGTGGTCAATACTGCCGGTGAAACTTTCAGCCAAATTGTTGAGTTAATCAATAAGGTTTCAACGCAAGTCAATGAAATTTCAACGGCGATTAATCAGATTGCAATCGGCAGTCAGGATGTAGTAAATGTTGTCCAGGACATTGAACGGGTAAACAAGGCGACGGCAGCTCAAACCCAAACGGTATCGGCGGCGACGGAAGAACAGTCGGCCTCAATGGAAGAAATTGCGGCTGCTAGCCAAGCCTTGGCTAGAATGGCAGAAGAAATGCAGAATGCCATTGGTAAGTTTTCAATTTAAGGATAAAAAAGCTTTAATAGCAGAAAAAACTGCTGCATATTGGTTTTATCAGCCGATGTGCAGCAGTCTTTTTTATTTAAGTGATTAAACTAAAAAACAAGGCCGATAGACCTTGCTCCGAAAGGAGAACAGTGGAAATAGTAGCGGGTTATAGTGTATCTATGGGGTTAGCCGGTGATTGCGCGGGCTAGGCGGCAGTGAAGACAAGGGATAATGACCATATTAATATATGGCTTCTAAAGTTCGCCGAATTCGCCTTATAATTACGTCTCTTTTACTGGGATTTAGATCATCCCAAGTTTTTTGGTTAAAGTATACTTCGGGATGGAGGATTGAAAGGGTATTGATAATTTCCCGAGGCTTTTTTCTTGAACGAAACACCGCTTTTTCTAGATCTTCCGATATAAAAAGTATAATTCTTTTGTTTGATTTCTTGGTCATCATAACACATCCTTTTGTGTAACGAAAAGTACTTTTTGTATTGGCGGGAGAATAAATAAAAAATGCCAGATTACACCATAGAAAAATGATGCAACCTGGCAGTCATAGGCTAGGCCTTTAGACCCAATGGCTTTGCGTCCCTAGCTTTCACTAGGTTTGCCCAATATATTAGGCTTTACGGATTTTTATATTCGACACCAAGAGGTATTATCCTTCCGCGACTGGTAAGCAAGTGGCAAATTGCGTTAAGTAACGGCTGGCTGATAGTGGAATTTGCTGTTTACTAGGACCTTCGTCCTAGTAAACGGCAGGCGGCGTTATTTTGGTGTTGAATTTTGCTTTTGGAAAATCAAATAGGGCAATTTCACCCAATATTGGAGCTGAATATCAAAATAATAGCTGTCATGAGATGGATTAAGGGCGTGCTATGTAAAATATTTCCGGGAAACGTAGATAGGAATGGATTTAAAACTGTAAAAATTGATAACTTGCCAAAACTTGCCACTGGAGGGGTGGCTCATTTAAGATTGAAATTGCTTATTAACCCAGCTGGAATCAGGGTTGATGGGCAATTTTAACACTGGATATGTTGCTAATTTTGCTTGCCACTAGGGAAAAATTAGCGAATTGTGTCGATTTTAGATGGGCAAAAGGGCTTAGGTGAAACGAATAGGGAATGTCATAATGTTGTCACTATTACCGGGGCTTAACACGATAAAATAAGTACAGTAGAAAAGTGTATCCGAAAGCACATAATATAAGCCGGTTAGGGGGCGCAGGGGTCTAAAATAGGTGCGGTATGGATTAGGTGGCGGTGAGCAGTAAGTCAAGTGGCAGTTGTCCAAGGAGGTGGGCTGATGAAAAAAATGGGAAGATACTGGTTTGTCTGATGAATAAAGAATTTCAAAGCGGCAGTGACCGTACTCAACGTAGCTGATCCGCCGATGGGACGATAACTTAAAATACATACAACAATGGCAGCATCTTTCGCGGATGCTGCCATTGCTATTGAACGGCTTCTTTTCCGAGAAGCTCTGGCGTCACATAGGACGAGGGATGTGTGTTTTGCCGCAGACGATGGTGAAT
>Ga0316604_10001242_pt1 | contig 23459 bp, 22 predicted proteins | sample OWC_soil_day20_C_FD_207650 | JGI IMG/M metagenome (GOLD analysis project Ga0316604, IMG submission 207650) | Wetland soil microbial communities from Old Woman Creek delta, Ohio, United States - OWC_soil_day20_CT | ecosystem: Environmental > Terrestrial > Soil > Wetlands | place: USA: Ohio...
ACAGGGATGCCCAGGTACCAAGATCACTCCAGCCAAACTCAACAGGCATAGTATATACATTTTCCGCCTTTTCCATTACTGCATAATCTATGGAAATATTGGGTGACTGTGGATAATGCTGATCTATAAATACCTGTTCCTGAGCGGTATTATAGAGACCCTCACCTTTACTGAAAAGGTCATATAATTCAGGGGTCAGCTGCTTTATTGCATTGAGTATAGATTGTGCCTTCCAGATGAAGATACCTGCATTCCATACATAATCGCCACTATTTAAAAATTCAAGCGCCTTGGACAGAACTGGTTTTTCAGTGAACTTTATCACCTTATGAATATCCTCTACACCCTTCTCTGCAAACTTGATATAACCATAACCAGTATCAGGTCTGGTAGGTGTAATACCAAGGGTTAATAATATATCCTTTTCAGCTACGATATTTAATGCCTGCTGAATTTTTCCAAGGAAAATTTCTTCCCTGAGAATAAAATGATCAGAAGGAGCAATAACCATAGAGGCATTCGCATCTTTTGCCAAAATTTTAAATGCAGCATATGCAATACCTGGTGCAGTGTTATTCCGGGAAGGTTCGCAAAGGATATTGTCAGCTAACACTTCGGGCAATTGTTCCTGGATGAGTCCTTTATAGGCAGTATTGGTTACAATATAGATATTCTCTGAAGGACAAATCTTTTTAAACCGTTCGTAAGTCAGTTGTAATAGTGACTTGCCTATGCCCAGTATGTCTATGAACTGTTTGGGATAGTTATTACGGCTCTTAGGCCAGAAGCGACTGCCTACGCCGCCGGCCATGATAAAAACGTGGTTGTGGATATTCATCATATTTTCTGCTTCCATAGGCTGGTCTTTAGTTGCTTATAAACCTCATTAATACCCTCTTTGAGTTCAATTTTTGCATCCCAGCCCAGACCGTGCAGTTTGCCTACATCCATGAGTTTTCTGGGAGTACCATCAGGCTTGGTGGCATCAAATACCAGCTGACCTTCATATTCTACAATGTCTTTAATCATCAGCGCCAGATCTTTAATGCTGATATCTTTCCCAACACCAATATTCACCAATCCCTCTTCATTATAATGTTGCATTAGATAAAAACAGGCATCAGCCATATCATCAGCATGCAGAAATTCACGCAGTGGGGTACCTGTCCCCCATACTACCACCTCTGGGATATTATTAATTTTTGCTTCATGAAATTTCCGCAATAAAGCAGGTAATACGTGAGAATTATTCAGATCATAATTATCATTAGGACCATACAGGTTAGTAGGCATTACAGAAATATAATTGCACCCATATTGTGCCCTATATGCATCACACATCTTGATACCGGCTATCTTGGCAATTGCATAGGGTTCATTGGTTGGTTCCAGCAGCCCTGTCAGCAGATAATCCTCCTTCAATGGCTGTGGAGCCATTTTAGGATAAATACAGGAAGACCCCAGAAACATGAGTTTCTTTACATTATTCACATAAGCATGATGAATAACATTGTTCTGTATCATCATGTTCTCATAAATAAATTGCGCTCTGTAAGTATTATTGGCAATAATGCCACCCACTTTAGCTGCTGCAAGGAATACGTAATCAGGTTTTTCCTCAGCAAAGAACTTGCTTACTTGCTGCTGATCACGCAGATCCAGGTCTTTTGAAGACCTGGTTACAATATTATTAAACCCGTCATCCTGAAGCCTTCTAACAATGGCAGATCCTACCATTCCCCTGTGACCGGCTACAAAAATTTTATCCTGCTGTTGCATTCTTTTCTATTCAAACTGGTTTAATACTTTAAATCCAGCATTCTTCAGTAACTGTTCTTTTCTAAACAGCTCCACATCTGCTGCCATCATTTCTCTTACCAATGTCTGTAAATTATATTTAGGTATCCACCCTAGTTTTGTCTGAGCTTTAGTGGGATCTCCTATAAGGAGATCTACCTCTGTCGGACGGAAATAGCGCGGATCAATGGCCAATACTTCCTGCCCTGGTTTTACGTGCAGATTTTCTGCACTTACGCTTTTCACAATCCCTTTTTCATCTATTCCTTTCCCAGTAAATTCCAGTTCAATGCCCACTTCGAAAAAGGCCATCTTAATGAATTCTCTTACTGGGGTTGTAATACCAGTAGCTATGACATAGTCCTCCGGCTTTTCCTGCTGAAGAATCAGGTACATTGCTTCTACATAATCCTTTGCATGCCCCCAGTCACGTTGTGCATCTATATTCCCCATATACAGTTTCTCCTGCATCCCTAAGAATATTTTAGATACACCACGGGTGATTTTGCGGGTAACAAATGTTTCGCCTCTCAGGGGGCTTTCATGGTTAAACAGAATACCATTGCAGGCGAACATTTTGTAAGCTTCCCTGTAATTCACGGTTATCCAGTAAGCATACATCTTAGCCACAGCATATGGAGAGCGAGGGTAAAAAGGAGTTCTTTCAGATTGAGGCACTTCCTGCACCAATCCATATAATTCAGAAGTAGATGCCTGGTATATTTTTGTTTTATTAACCAAGCCAAGTAACCTTACTGCTTCTAATATTCTTAGCGTACCAATGCCATCAGCATTTGCAGTATACTCAGGAGTTTCAAAACTGACCTGAACGTGACTCATAGCACCCAGATTATAAATTTCATCCGGCTGAACCTGCTGAATGATCCTGATAAGATTTGTAGAATCACTGAGATCACCATAATGGAGATTCAGATGTACTCCCTGCTCATGAGGATCCTGATATAAATGATCTATCCTATCTGTATTAAATAGTGAGGAGCGACGTTTGATGCCATGAACTTCATAGTTCTTGGATAACAACAATTCGGTCAGGTAGGCACCGTCCTGCCCTGTAATACCAGTAATTAATGCTTTCTTCATGATACTATTTGGAATTATCAAGTTCTAGCCTGACTTTTTTCAAAGCATGAGCTATAATATGATGCATATCGTAATACTTATATTCTGCCAACCTGCCGCCAAAGACCACATTCATCTCCTTATCCGCCAGTTCCCTATATTTTTTATATAAATCACTATTCCTATCGTCATTAATTGGATAATAAGGTTCCATTCTTTCCGACCAATCGGCAGGATATTCTTTTGTCACTACAGTTCCAGGTTGGGTACCAAATTCAAAATGTTTGTGCTCAATGATCCTTGTATATGGAGTTTCCTTATCCGTATAATTGACTACCGCATTACCCTGATAGTTAGGAGTATTCCTTTGTTCATGCTCAAAATGCAGACTTCTGTATTCTAATTTTCCATAACAGTAGTTAAAATACTGATCAATCATACCGGTGTATACAATTTTGCGTGCCACCTTTGACAGGGCCTCCCTTTCTGCAAAGAAGTCCACATTTAAGCAAATATCTGAATTTGCCAGCATTTTATCAATTATTACGTTATACCCCCCCTCTGGAATTCCTTGATACTTATCATCAAAATAGTTATTATCATAGGTAAAGCGCAACGGCAAACGCTTTATAATGAATGCTGGCAATTCAGTAGCCGGCCGGCCCCATTGCTTTTCTGTATAGCCTTTGATCAGCTTATTATAAATATCCGGCCCTACCAGAGATAATGCCTGCTCTTCCAAATTCTTAGGCTCCTTAATATTCAGCTTTTCTACCTGCTCCCTGATTTTCTTCTGTGCGGCTTCAGGTGTAAGCACCTTCCACAACTGATAAAAAGTATTCATATTGAAGGGAAGGTTATATAACTCCCCTTTAAAATTAGCCAAAGGAGAATTGGTGTACCGGTTAAATACAGCAAACTGGTTTACATAATCCCAGATTTCCTTGTTGCTGGTATGAAAAATATGCGCACCATATTTATGTACATTGATGCCATCTATGTTTTCACAATATACGTTACCTCCCGTATGGGAACGTTTATCTACTACCAGACATTTCTTACCCGCTTTATTTGCTTCATATGCAAATACAGACCCAAATAAACCGGCACCAATTATTAGATAATCATACTTAATATCCGTCATGCACTATATTTTGAATAACCTTTTATTGCCCATCTCATTAAGTAATACATACTCCTGATCAGGCCCAACTTCTCAACTTTGTAATACACCATAAACTGAGGCTTAATTACCTTCTTTTTATTCCTGGAAGTGGAATTACTCAATACTCGATAGCTGGCAATTACATCGGTATTACCATAAGCGACCTTGCAATTCTTAATAATCTCCAACCAGTATATATAATCATCACGCAGGCTTTTAAACTCCTCGCGCAGATAAATCTTACCAAAACGTTCCGTATCATACAGCCCCGTCAAACAGGAAATTGAACAGGTGCACAACATGCTATTATAGTCGACCTTCTCCGGAACAATAAAAGGTTTCATACATTCTTTTGAGAATTCATCAATCCTTTTGTGTGAGGCATAAACAAGCGTTGCATTCTTCTCCTTCATAAGCGCCAGCTGTCTTTCCAGAAAGGTCGGTTCCCATAGGTCATCTGCATCCAACAATGCAATATATTGCCCGTTCGCCCGTCTGATACCGTTGTTTCTTGCAGCAGCAGACCCACCGTTCTGCTGGGAAAACAGCTTTATTCTGTTGTCTCTTTGCACATATTCACTAATTACTTTCGCACTGTCGTCCTTTGATCCATCATCAATAATCAACATCTCCCAATTAACATAGGTCTGTGCTAACACTGTCTCAATCGTTTCCGGGATGAAACGCTGCGCATTGTAAACAGGTGTAATTATAGATACTAAACCTTTTTGCATATTTTATACTTCAGGTAATATTTAATAACTTCTTTCATCATTATCATCCGTCCTTTCAACTTTGTAATCAAACCTCGTTTGCTTTTCCCCGTTCCCGCTGACGTAAAGGTTTCTCCATGCCTTCTGTATTTTATCAGGGCTTCCGGATAAAAACAAACAGTGCCTGTCATCTCTGCAACTAATCCTATCCACAGGTCATGCCCTATTTCCCGGGTGGCAGGGAAAGGCAGTGCGCCCTCCAGCAAGCTTTTTCGGAACGCCATACATGAACCATAATACGTACTCCTCGCCATGTTCTTCAGCAAGCCCTTACCAGATCCAAAATAAGCGAAAAATGAAGCATGCAACAGTTGCAACTGCTCATCGACAACTTCCGAATCACTGATCACCAAATCATATTTTTGCAACAAATCTATCATCTTTGCTACTTTGCCCGGTAACCATACATCATCCTGATCTGCCAAAAAAATATGGTCTCCTTCTGCCTTACTCAGGGCATGCTGAAAGTTTCTGATCACATCCCGAAAATTGCCATGATATAATCGGATCCTGTCATCTGCTATTTCGCTTAAAATATCGAGAGTACCGTCAGTAGAGCCATCGTCAGAAATAATCAATTCATCTTCAGACTTCAACTGCGTTAGAATAGAATTAATCTGCTCCTTTACAAATGCAGCTCCGTTATAGGTGGCCATACATACTGATACCATTCTGATTATTCCATTTTTAATACCTTGATAAAATCAGCCACTGCACGATCCCAGGTAAATTGCTGTATAAAAGCATGTCCCTGTTTAGCCAGCTTCTTCCTTTTCTCATCATCCAATAGCAATTCCTGCAATACTGTCGCCATCGATTCCACATCTCCAACCGGAAAACAACATGCAGTCTGCCCATCCTTTACAAAATCCTTAAACCCACCAATATCAGAAGTTACTGCTAAACATCCACACTGCATCGCTTCTGAAACAGGCAAACCCCAACCCTCTGAGTGCGATGGTGATAAAAATATCGTCGCTTCATTATATAGCCGGCGCAATTCGTTCCTTTCAGGCATTTGGTAATACCTCATCCATTCTTCGAGGCCGTCAGGTGCTGCTGGCATACCATACAATATCACCTGCAGGTCCTTCACCCTGTTTTTTAAAAGACGTAATGCTGCCATACCTTCTGCACTGCCTTTATGAGGAGAATGATGATGCAACATCATTACTGTATTTTCATTCTTTTGCACGCCCCGTTCTATAAAAAACTCTTCAAAGTTCAGCCCATTAAAAATTACGGTGCTATCCTGTCCGGAATAATCCTTTATTGCCACCTGCAACCATGTACAAATAGCAATCTTATGCATGGGCAATTTCCACGTTTCCAACGAAGCCTTCTCTAAGCCCTTATTTGAAACATAAGTAAATTCCGATTCATTAGCTTGTATTAAATACAACTTACGGCCTTTCCGCGCTGGGAACTCAGCTACATGCTCTGCAGTTTCCCAGGAAGTAGCTACTACAAAATCTGCATCCGGCAAAAGAAAATTGTACAGCGCGAAGATCCATTTATTTTTAACACCTTTCTCCAGCGCAAACCATGGCTTAATGAACCTGTAAAAGAAAAGACAATACAAATACCTGATTACCCCACCCACAAATGGGTTTCTTTTGAACAACCAGGCCGTATGTACCAGTTGTACTTCAAACCCTGCCGCCGATAAACGGTTGGCATACTCATACACCACCCTGAAACCTCCCACCGGTTTCGTTCCCCTCCCAGGTAAAATGAATGATATTCTAATCTTTCTTTCCCTCATTCTCTGCTTGTTTTATCGTCATCATCTTCTCATACCGCATTCTGATCTCCAGTTCATCCGACTCATCCATAAAAAAATAATTTCTGTAAGGTGTCTGACCATATACAATTGCCTCTTGTCTGAAATGCAAAAGCAACCGCATCAGAATAAATAGCATTGGTACTATCAACAATACTTTATTCCTGGCTCTGAATGTAATCAAACTGCTTAGCAAGGCAAACATAAAGGCAATGCCAATATTGTAATAATAGGAAAACCTGTCAGCCACTTCCTGAACTTCCTTTAACGTGGAGATCAACAGAATATAAAAGAGGAACATTTTTACCAGGGTTGATTCTGTTACTGTCAACGTCAGTTTCTCCCAACGCATATAGAGCAGGCAGAGGAATGCCAGGTTCAGTATAGATGTAAAACTGATATTTCTTGTAAGCTCGAAGTTAGCTACAAGATTGCTGCCTTTCTCAATTACCGCAGATAGTACCCCTCCGGCCAATGGCTTCAATGCCAGTAATATTGAGGTAATAATAGGGATAGTAACAAAGAGGGATATAACATATACAATTGTAAGAAAAAGAATCTTCTTACGTGTCAGTTTCATTCGCTGAAATACATAAAATAATAAAAATATTATAGCAGTGTAATGAAACATCATAGCCAACACCACCAGTAAAATAAACTTTACCGGCTTAATTCTGTCTCCAATAAATCCAAACAAAACGATATGAAAAGCTATAGACTGACGCAGAATATCAAACTCAAGAAAAACCGTTAAAATTAGAATGATAGCAAGAAATACCAACTTATTCCGGAAGTCATTTCTGTATATAAAATAATAAAGTGAAAATGTATTAAATACGGTGATCAGGAATACAAACATAAAAAAGTTCATTCCCAGATAACTACAGAGGGAAGACACAATTTTAAATCCTGGCTCGGTAAAGTCGTCTGAAAAATTGAGGTTCTTCCCTCCTAATAATTGGCCAAGAGGCACAACTTCATTATACCCTTGCAGATATACGGCCCAATCACTTCCAATCTTATATCTGAACCCTACAAAAAAAAGTATAATAAACAAACCAACAGTAATCATAAGTCTTTTCAATAGCTGTACCTTATGATCATCCTTCCTGACATATTCAAGAGATGCACCAAGCCCAAAAAACATAAAAAAAAGATAGTACGGTATCATCCTTTCATCTTTTTTAATTGTTTGTAAACACCAGGCAGATAAGTTTTCATTAAATCAATAGCCTTGCCTATTCCCGTGATATACACATAAAAAAGATACACCTTACAGCTAAGCAATAAATTTCCTTTGTATTTAAACGCAATGACCCTATCTTCTGAAAACCCTCTGTAACGATTATCATGAGAAAAACCTACCAGATCAAAGCTGGATACAACTACATCTACATGCAGGGTTTTATGCTTATATAAAAAGACTTTGAACATGAAATCAAAATCTGCTGATACTTTGAATGTGGTATCAAATTTATACTTCCTGTTCAGAGAAGTACGACTAAAAGTGCTCTGATGAATCATGAGCCTTTTATAGAAATTGCTGGCATCGCCAGGTATATATATTTCGCTTTTATCACCACGCCTTTTCTCAGTATTGCCATACACCAAATCATACCCATTCAGATTTTCACCTCCAAATATATCATTGACCGAATCAGCACTATAAAACCAGTCACCCACATTCATAAAATTAATCCATTCTCCACTGGCCTGGTCAATACCTTTGTTCATTGCATAATAAATACCCTTATCTGGCTCACTTACCCAATATGCCAACCGGTCAGCATACTTTTTAATAATATCCACGCTTCCATCTGTCGATCCGCCATCAATGATGATATATTCGATATTTTGGAAGGACTGACCCAATACACTCAGTATTGTCTTTTCCAATGATATAATACCATTATATACCACTGTTATTATCGATACTAACGGCTGATATTCTTTCATTCCAATTATTTCTTCCGGTTTTACCTGAGTCCGTATAACTTTAAAATTGCATGCAATATTTTTTCTTTCCACCATCTTGCCTTTCCCACAGTATACGATTCTCCTGTACTTCCTGAAACTCCCACAAACCTTGGCAAATGCCAATAGCTTTTATAAACCACTCGTCCTTGCTTAAGATGGTCGTAATAAGCATTCTCCAGGTAATAAGTAGCTGTATCATTTACTGCTTTGTAAGCATAGAGCAGATTTTTGTTGAATACATCCTTTGTACAATGATAAAAGCGTGTATCTACTTTTTTCTGATTGACAAAAGGATTAAAATTCATTTTCTGGAAATAAGGATAAGTTGGGTTGATTTCCTTTAACAGTTTATCAATATTCAGGATGCGAATTCTCCCTGTCACTTTGCAAAATGACCTGGCATTAAGCAATAACAGGCTGTTTTTTTGCACATATTCCATTATTTCGCCTTCTCCATACCCCTTTCCTTTCGCTTCCATATTTAGTTTATCTCCTAAAAAATAAAGTATCTCCAGTCTCTTTCCCTGTTCATCAGCCAACTGCTTCAGCTCTGGATGTTTGGAATAATCGTAACCACTATTGTCACATACTATCACATCTTTCAATATCGATGAACGCAGGTAAAACTGAATACTATCTAAATATTGTTCTGTACGCAAAATAGGATCTGTTAGTACGGTAAAACAGCTACTCACATATACAGTAGAGGTAATAATCAATAGCTCCATTATTATTCTTATTTTAAACCAAGTTTTCTTAGTATACGGTTAAATATAGAATCCTGTCTTACACTCTCTATAAAATGATGTTTCAACGGGACTACCGTCGTACTAAGGTCATTTAAAGCCAGCCAGACAGCGTAATATCTTTCCAGCAGCCCTCCCTGAATACGAAACTGGTGTGCTGTATCGAATATATTTAGCTTACCGCTTTCAATCACCGCAGCAATATACTTCATCATCTTAAAAAAAACGTCCTTCTTCAGTATAAAAGAAGAACAGAGATTTATTGTTTTACCACTCAGCTCACTCAGTGTATGATTCGTTCCATAGAATTTATTATAATCTGATATGATCGAATCATAACAATTAAGCCCATCACCATTCCTTTTCTCCGGCTGATTTTCATCCATCAATATCCGCTGGGCATAATCCGTTTCAAATAAATATGGTTGAAAATTTATGTGATCATATTTTTCTGTCAGTTCACTGACGACATTCTCATTCAACCCAGATGAATCGATATCATGCTGGAGAAAACCAAGATAATCAGCACCCTCACATAAGTAAGGGTTCTTGAAAATATTATACATCACTTCTGATTCCGTATACCATTTACCTAATGAGTGGAAATTTCTGAATTCATACTGATTGATAATTTTATAATCCGAATACTGAACAGCCGCCTCATTCTTAGGATTCACATTTATAAATGCGTACTGTCCAAGCAAAGATTCATCATAATAATTCTTCTTGAGTTCATGATGAAATACAACAAATAATGTAGCATTTGCCATTAATAATCTTTTTACTTCCCGAAAATGAGTTTTATAAATGTCTTACCTATCAAGGGCTGTGCGTATAAAAGCAGAAATACCTTCCATTTAATTCTGTTTGTCAGCTCTATGTATTCATTCGGATAATTTTCAATGATATAATTACGCAATTGGCGATATGCATCTCTCTTCCCTATATAGAGCTGGGTCAGATTGTCCTTTATAAGATTCATCAGGAAACAATGCTTCCATTTATCAAGCTGCCCCTTATCTATGTTACCTTGTGCCAGGGCCATTTCGTAGGGTTTAGTGATCATTAGGAAATTGTTGATACAGTGTTGTGCACTGGTCTGAATATGTGCATTCGACCCATGTACACGAAATGTATAACAGGCTCCATTAATGAGTCCAACATCTCCCAGCAGCATCAGCATCAAGTTACTCCCCACATCAATTGCTGTATAATTGTTATCAAATACATGCAATGAATTAAAGACAACCCTATTGATAAGAATACCCGCCCAGCTTAAATCTTCTTTACCAGAATAGCTCAGGAATACATCCATTCCTCTGCGAAATTCCTGATCAAATAAGTTACCTGCTGCCGCATCCTCCTCTTTTCCCGTTGCCTCATAGAGGTTTTTACACCGGCCTTTTACAAAATTAGCAGAAGGATACCGCTGCACCAGCGCAACCGCTTTTGAAATAAAGCCCGCATCCGGCAACAAATCATCACTGTTCAGTATTACAAAATAATCTCCAATTGCCCTTGTTTCTATTGCAAGCTTGAAATTGGGAAGCATCCCCACATTGATATCATTCCTAAAATATTTCACCCGCGAATCACTTAACAAGGGTTTAATCACATCTGCCGTATTATCATCCGAACAGTTATCGGAAACAATTACCTCAAAGTTCTCATAATCCTGCTGAAGCGCTGACTGAATAGCATCTCCTATCCACCGAGCCCTGTTATAAGAAGTAATAATGATACTTACTAATGGCTTTTTACCTATGTCCGTCATATACATATCCTTTTAACAACGTACCTGCATACTGTCTTGCTTCTTTCATACATAAACAGGAGCTAAGAAACACCACTACACCTATACCAGCAAGTGTGATGAAATTTAATGCTATGCCGGGCAGCGTATAAATAATGACCAGTTTTATCAGGATTACAGCAGCCATTGGAGGCAACATCGGCAAAAATGTATCCTTCCAGTACCACCTGAATAATTCTGTTTTCAATAGTTTTCTGTGCATAAGCGGTTGACTGATCAAAATATATCCGGTATTCACAATCACCCAAACTGAAGTAGCTCCAATAGCTCCATATTTTTTCGTTAATACCAAAAGCAAAGGGATCAGTAGTATTGCCGCAATTAAATTCTGGATTATAGTAAATTTAGTCCAGCCATTGGCCACAATGAGATTGTATGGCATAACCATCAATGCATTAAAAATACTGCCGATTAATACTATGCGGGTAAGCACATATACATGTGAAGTAGTAGCAGCATTTTTGAACAAAACCTGCGCCACATCCTCTGTAAAAAATAAAAGTACAAGACAAAAAGGAAAGATAAGTACCGCCATCAGCCGACAAGCCTGATGATAAGCCGTCTTCAGCTGTGCTTCATTATTTGAAGCCACCAGGTTAGCAAGTCGGGGGAAAAAGGTTTCACTCACGGGTATTACTATTAGGTTCACAGTGGTAGCCAGTGTATATGCCAGGGTGTAGTAACCAAACTGGGAGAGGGGCAACATTTTGCTCAATACAATTTTATCAATTTGTGACAGCAGAAAAGATACAATACTGATGCTGGTCATTCCTGCTGCAAATCGCCAGATAATCTTTATCTGTAGTATTGAAAATTTCGGCTTTCTATGTGCACCAGGCATTTGCCTCCATAACCCCCAACGCATTGTTAAAACATATAACAGACTTAATGCTGCCTGCCATAAAAAAAAGGCATCAATGGTAGCTGAAATAAACTTTAGAACAATTATTACTCCTGCAGCTCTTAGCGTGGTCATTACCACGGTTATCACATTATTGACAATCTGCTTCTCCAGCCCTGTTAATCCACCATTGTATAGACTTACCGGCCATTGAAAAGAAACAACCATGCCCATCAACATTACCGCATGTTTTACCATTGATGTAGGTAATGTTTCTACTTTTACCCACCGTGTAGCTATTAAACCTGAAAATAAAACGATAACAGCTCCAATCACCAGGCCAATTAACCAATATATACATTCCAGTGAAAAAGTGAGGTCCCTCACCTCTTCCACAGATTTATTTTCTACTTTATATTTAGCCAGCTCCCGATTGAGTGTTGTACTTAAGCCCATATCCAGAATCGCCATGGTTCCGATTAGCGTCGCATAAAATCCAACCAGACCATAAGATTCTATACCCAGGTATTTAATATAAAGAGGCAGCATCAGGATACTAATGGCAGCACCCCATACTTTTCCCAGTAAATTCGATACTATGTTTACCTTAATAGAAGCCAAATTATATTATTTGCACATTAAAGAATGTTTGAGCATATGACTTTTCAGCTGCTCTGATGACTGTTGCTCCCTGGTCATTTCTAAATACAATACTGTGATCCGGAATGTTAGTACCAAATATGGACGTATATGCACTGATAGACACATTGTGCCCAATTCTGCAATTGCCAATGAGTGCACTGTGTGCTGTCAGGGAAACACCTTTACCCATTACCGGATAAATTCCTTTATGAGAACCGACAGTGCATCCCTGCAATGCTACAAAGAAGTCTGAGTAGGTTGCTTTTCCTAACATAGTAGCACTACAATGAAAGAGCAGGAAAATATCCGGCAATGCTGTATTATACATACAATCCAGTCCGTGCAAGGTTTTATTCAGGTAATATAGCTTATTACATACATCTGTTGCCTGCTTTTGCTTCCAGATTGAATTGCCAAGGTACCAGAGGTACATCACATAGTGATCACTATAAAGGTGATTGAACTTTACATCGGTGCCATCAAAATAATGCTTTAGACTACAATGTTTAAAACAATATTCCAGTCGCTGCAAAGCCAGATCCACCTCTGCCGAAAAATCAGACAACTGTACAGGATGGTCATCCGGAAAGAAAAAATTCAGCTGTTTTGATGTATATTTCTCTAATTCCTCTCTGGACAAAGATGTTATCATAACAACCCAATTGTACTTAATTTATTTGTATCCCCCCAAAAGACCATTGGTTCATAATCTGCATACTGATAATAACCAAGATTCAATGAAATGGCAGCTTGCTTTTTCTCCAGGTAATCGAGCACCAGTTGTTTTACTGTTATCGGTTTACCACTGCAACAATTAATCACACCAGTCACCTGATTTTGCAATGCGGTACTGACAATGTATGTTGCTACCTTATCCACTGGCAGGTAATCCCGTACCTGCTCTCCCCCACTCATGTTGAATACCGTATCGCCATTAGTAATCGCTGTATCGAGTTGAGATAAAAGCGATTTAGGGTGCTGCCCTTTCCCGTACATATAAAACAACCGCAGCCATTTTAGATCGAAGGGAATTTCTAACTGCAGTACCTGTAAATGTTTCCGCAGTGTATCTTTTGCTATCGCATATGGATTCTGAGGGTCCGTTTCCATATCTTCCCTTAGAAGACCCTCCTTCATTCCATATTCAAAACATGTACCCGTAACTGTAAGATCACGCAATCCATGTCTGATCATATTCTGCAAAAATGCATAATGCCGGGGGAGATTCACCTTGTAATGGAAGTCTGATTTATAATTTGGTAATCCTTCCCAGGTAAGATGAATAACAGCATCAGGTGCTCCAAAAAAATCAAAGTAGTTGATGCTGTCGTCGAATAATTCGATATTAAATACGATATGATGTACTGCCGGGTACCAGCTAGTTTGCTGCACTTTCTCTAAACCGGAAGAAGAGGTAATCACGGTACAATTACTTTGCAGTAATTTATTCACCACATAATTCCCAATGAACCCAGTTGCCCCTGTTACCAACACCTTCTTCATATTACAGAATTTGTATTTCAGGAATTGCAATCACAAACTGTCCTCCCCAGCTACGTATATAAGATAGCTGATTCATGATCTCTTCTTTGAGATTCCAGGGTAGTATGAATACAAAAGCAGGTTTTACTGCCTTCAGATAATCTTCATTAGTTACTGGAATATGACTAGCAGGAAGGAATTTATCTTGCTTATGAGGATTAGCATCTACAACAAAATCAATCAGATCATTCTTAATACCACAGTAGTTCAATAGCGTATTACCTTTAGCAGCAGCACCATATGCAGCGACTTGCTTACCGTCTCTCTTCTGTTGAATAAGAAACCCGATAAGGTCTAATTTAATTCCCAATGCTTTCTGCTGAAAATTGTCATAATAATCAAGTGATACCATTCCTTTATCAGCCTCTTTTTTCAGCATAGTTGCTACACGATCCGAAATCTCTTTTGAATCATCCTCAACATGACACGCGTAAATGCGCAAGGATCCGCCATGGGTTGGCACTTCTTCTACATCAAACATCTTCAGGCCCTGTGCTTCAAATATTTCTTTCACGGTGTAGAAAGACAAATAAGAAAAGTGCTCGTGGTAAATGGTATCAAACTGATTGTTTTCCACCAGCTGCATGAGGTGAGGGAATTCCATGGTAATGACACCATTCTTTTTTAGAATGATCTTCATGCCTTTAACAAAGTCAACAATATCCGGAACATGTGCCAGTACATTGTTGCCAAGTAAAAGATCAGCCTGTATATTTTTAGCTGCCAGCTCAGTTGCAAGTCTTACACCAAAGAAGTCCACAATGGAGTCAATCCCCTTGCTAATAGCTACCTTTGCTGTATTTGCAGTAGGCTCTATTCCTAATACCGGCACCTGATTTTCCTTAAAGTACTGCAACAGATAGCCATCATTGGATGCGATTTCAATCACCTGTGATTGTTGATTAAATCCAAATCGCGCTATCATTGCTTCAGTATATTTTTTTACGTGTGCCAGCCAACTAGTTGAATAGGAAGAAAAATATACATACTCACTATTAAAAATTGCATCCGATTTTTTATACTCATCTACCTGTACCAGAAAACATTTGCTGCAGGTATATACCTTCAGCGGATAAAAGGTTTCTGGTTCGTTCAACTGTTCACCAGTCAGAAAGGAATTAGATGCTGGTGAGTTAGCAAGGTCTATGAATGTATTTGTCAATTCGGTCTTACAAAATCTGCAGTGCATAAATGAACCTTATTTTGCGCCCCAAATGAGGCGGTATATTGAAATTAATTAGTTAATTAAGGGATGTTGTCTATCCCTTTCTGATATATCTTTAACGGCTATAGGCCATTTGATACCGAGTTTTGGATCATCATATCGCAAACCACCTTCTACCTGAGGCATATAAAATGCACTGTGGTGATAGATGAGCGCACAATTATCTTCCAATGTCTGAAATCCATGGGCAAATCCTTTAGGGATATAGAGCATTTTACCATTATCGGCGGATAACTCAATGCCAAACCATTGCAGATAAGTAGGTGAATCCTGCCGGATATCTACGATCACATCATAAATAGCTCCCGAAATACACCTGATCAATTTGATCTCCTCATACGGAGAATGCTGGAAGTGCATACCACGGATAGAACCTTTTTGCTTAGTAAACGAGTGATTCATCTGCACCCATTCTTCCCGGTGTCCAATTGACTCAAACTCCCGTTTGCAATAGGTTCTTGCAAACCAGCCCCTGTCATCGCTGAAGGGTTGCAGTGTTATCACATAACTGGCAGCTAAAGGAGTTTCATTAAATATCATAAATTCAGGTAGCTATTAATTTGTTCAAAAGTAAAAGTCACCTTTTCCGGCAAGCTTTTTTTATACCAATCTATCGTCCATGCTATTGCCTGTTTTGAATCCAGTTTAGGCAGCCATTGTAGTTCTTGAGCGGCCAACGCAATATCAAGCTGTAACAGATGCCCTTCATGCGGTTGGTTGGTATCAGAATTATCCTTCCATTCACCCTTACCCCAGGCTGAAATCGCTAGTTCAACCAGTTCCTTTACCGTTAAATGGTCCTGAGGTTGTGGACCAAAATTGTAGGCTTTACCATACTTTACAGGGTTCTCATTTAAGAGGGCACCTAGCAACAGATATCCGCTTATTGGCTCCAGCACATGTTGCCAAGGCCTTACCGAAGATGGATTTCTCACAGCTATCACTTCCTGTGCAGTCAGGGCGCGGACAATATCAGGAATGATTCTGTTCTCGCTGAAGTCGCCACCACCAATTACATTACCGGCTCTGGCGCTGGCCACTGCCTTATGATGGACGTTATACTCGGCTACATTGAAGAATGAATTTCGAAAAGAGTTCACTAACAACTCTGTGCAGGCTTTGCTGGCACTATATGGATCATACCCTCCAAGCACATCAGCTTCATTGTACAACAGGTTTTTCTCCTTATTTTCATATACCTTATCGGTAGTGATAACTACTACTGCACATGGCTTGTTCAAATGAATTAACGCTTCCAGTATATTCGCAGTTCCAATTACATTTATTTCAAAGGTCTCTGCAGGAATAGCATAAGAACGACGCACCAATGGCTGTGCTGCCAGATGGAAAATATAATCAGGCTGAAAGAAAAGTATTTCATTGATTAGGCGTTGCTTGTCTCTAATATCCGCAATGACACTGTCAACATCCAACTCCTTTTCGAGCAACGAATAAATACAACCTTCATATTCCGGTGCCAGCGCAAATCCTTTTACCTCTGCACCCATAGCATTCAACAAAGCCGTCATCCAGGCCCCCTTAAATCCGGTATGTCCCGTCAGGAAGACCCGCTTACCCTGATAAGTACTTTTCAATTTTTCAAACATCGTTACCATATTTTCCATAATGCTGCATTAGTTACCCAGGCTTCCTCCAGCTCCATTTTATCTCTTAGCGTATCCATGGGCTTCCAGAATCCTTCATGCTTAAAAGCAGTCATTTGATTGTCTGCAACCAGCCGCTCCATTGGGGTACGTTCAAAAATAGTAGCATCACCATCGATATAGTCAAATACCTGTGGCTCACATACGAAGAAACCCCCGTTGATCCAGGCACCGTCACCTTTAGGTTTCTCCATGAATGAATGTACCTGGTTACTTTCCTTGTCAATGTTTAATGCACCAAAGCGGCCAGATGGCTGTACGGATGTAACGGTACAATAACGATTATTGTTACGGTGGAATTTCACTAATTCATTAATGTTGACATTACTCACCCCGTCTCCGTATGTTAACAGGAATGGCTCATTGCCGATATGTGGCTGTATACGTTTGATGCGCCCTCCTGTCATCGAATCCATCCCTGTATCTACGAGGGTTATACTCCATGGTTCCACCTGGGAATCATGCACCTTCATAGAATTATCTTTCAGGTTTATAGTTACATCTGATTTATGTAAGAAATAATTTGCAAAATATTCCTTTATCACATATCCCTTATATCCAAGGCAAATTACAAAATCATTATATCCATATGCAGAATACAGTTTCATAATATGCCAAAGAATGGGAATGCCCCCAATCTCAACCATAGGTTTGGGCTTAATGACTGTTTCCTCCGACAATCTTGTACCTAACCCTCCTGCAAGAATAACTACCTTCATAATTAATATTCAATTTATTCCATGATCTTTTTATAAATCCGTCTCACCAAAAGAACACTTATAGTCAGAAATCCCCCTAAAATACCTCCGATCAATCCCCCTTTTGTTTTCCCTAATTTCTCCTTTTTCAGTGGTAATATAGGAGTATCCACAATTTGTATAATAGGTGTCTCCTGTGACATTGTTAGCTTACTCAACTCCAGATTTTTCACCACGTCCTGAAACATTGTTTGCAATACCACCTTGTCTCTCAATACAAGCTCTGTTCCTACAGATGCCTGACTTTTCACTGGATTCATGTTCAGATCCTGGGCAATTGCGGCACTATATGTCTTACGGTTCAGCAAAATTTCAATTGAGTCAGCCTTTCTTTGAAGTATATCTACATTTGCTTTGGATCGCCTGGTTTTCATCATGGCATAAAACGTAGTGGCTTCATCTACCAGGCGCTCAGTAAAGATTTTGGAAAATAATTCATTCCTGGAGGTAGTCTGCACGTCAATAAAGCTAAGTTTCTTATCAGGCTTCGCTATCTGTAGGTTCCCCCTAATGAGCATTTCATACATGCTGTTCAGGATACTATCTTGTAATAGGGTAAACTTTTTTCTGTCCGGATTAACAGGAAAATGTATATCAGAAAGTCGGGGGCCCCAACCATTTCTCATCTCATTGAATTCAATATAAAATTCTGCCAGGCTTAATTCCTTTCCGTCTACATTTATCGGAGTCAATAATGTCTTCTCAATCATCAGCCTCGACTTCAAAAATTCTATTACATTATCACCGGAAAACAGGCCACTGGTTCCCCCACCCATCGAGCTCAGATCTATCCCGAGCTGATTTGCTACTCCTGCATAACTGCTTAATCCACCGGGCTTGCTGCTTTCTTCCAACACAAAAGTCAAATCTCCAACATATTTAGGCTTACTAAAAAGAGCGAAGGTTAATCCAATCCCACTGCCTACTAATCCAAATATTCCAACTACTATCCATTTACTTAATAAATATCGCCACCATTCCTGTATTTTAAGAATCAATTCCTTTAATGAAATCTCTTCATTTTCCACCTTGCCAGCCACCTCATTTGATTGTTCCATATTGCTTTCTTTAAACTTTAATAAGTTGGATAGTTATTTGGTTGAGTTTATAATTGTAACAATCACAAGTGCAACAGAGGCAAGCGCACTAGCTAAGCTAACAGCTTCACCTGTTGACATACCCTGATGCTGCTTCTTTGGAGGGACATAGATTTCTGACCCTGGTTCTACTTTAGGATATCGGTTAAAAAACAATACTTTGCGCGTGCTTTTTACCTTTCCGTTTGCATATACAATATAACTTCTTCTTCTTAAGGCTGTGGCTGTAAAACCTCCTGACCCATTTACATAATCCCGGAAGGTAAAGCTCTTATCAAATCTTACTTTTTTGGGGAAATACACTTCACCAAACATCTGCACAGTTTGCAACTTTTTGGGTACCCTGATTACATCTCCTTCTTCAAGATACAGATCGTATTTGGACCCTGGATTAGCAAGTGCCTTTTTCAGTTCAATACCAAGCAATTGCATTTTCTTTGTCATTTCATCCTTCACCCTTTCTACATTCGAAGTATCTCTCAATTTATTATAAAACACTTGTAGTTTGCTAGAAAGAAAGGTACTGTCAGCTGAGTTCGCAAAAGTTTTGCGTAGCAATAATGCTCCTTCTGCAGATGCATCAGGACGAAGACCACCAGCTCTGCGAATCACATCGGAAATACGTTCTTTCTTATTGTTGATGGTATAAATTCCAGGATATGCAATTTCTCCATTTATTATCACATTGGCCTGTTCAGAATAAGAAGGCTCCCTGCGAATCATGATTTCATCAAAAGGCTGAAGAGCAAAGGCATTTGCTTCTCCATTTGCCGATAAATCAGCATTCAGATCAAACTGTCGTGTAATCGCCATTCTAAAGTCTGCTGAGTCATATACACCTTTATTATGAATACGACGGGAGATTTCTACATGTGTCAAACTTGCCGCACTCTTTAGTCCTCCCGCCAACAGAATCAGATCTTCCAGATGCATGCTATCGCCATATATATAGTACCCTGGCTGATTAACTTCACCATCTATTTTTACAAGAAATTCTTCACGTACTTTAAGTTTAGAAAAGATAATCACGCTATCTTCCCGTTTCAACGGCATATTTTCTTTTCCGTCCAGCACGTCCTGTACATTAAAATTCACAATAGAAGGAGTATAGTCATCCTGTAAACGACGGATCACACCCCGTGACATCACTGCTTCTTCCTGAACACCATCTGCCTTCTTAATAAGGTCCGCCACAGTCATATTAGGCTCCAGGGCAAAATCTCCGGCATGGAATACAGCCCCCGCAATGGTTACCCTGTTTGTATAGCGCGATACTACCGAGTCTACATAGAATTTATCACCTGTTTTTAGGCGAAAGAAAGCTACAGAATCAGCCGGAATGGTTACTACTTCCCTTGCTCGCTTGTTCACCCTGTAATCTCTGATGTTGTCACGGAAAGCATTGTCCGTATATCCTCCTGCAAACTCAATGATGTCCTGTAAAGTTTCTCTTTCTTTGGCCTCAAATATAGCGGGACGTTTTACCTCTCCCGTCACTTCCACCCTCAACTTATAAGGATTCACCTTCACGATATCCTGATCCTGTAATACCACATTATTAGAAAGATCACCATGCACCAAAAAATCGTAAAGGTCAAAAGTGCTGACTACATTTCCGTTCCGGATCACATCTATATTACGGAAGGAACCATTTTCGTTCGGACCGCCTGATACATACAGTGCATTGGCTACTGTAGCAAGAGAAGGCAACGTATACGTACCGGGTTGGGTCGCCTCACCAATTAACAGAATTCTGATGCTGCGGATATTGCCCAGCGTCACCTGCACAGAAGTATTGCCTGTTTTGATGCCGCTATAGATAGTAGAAAGTTGCTTGGTAATACGCTGAGTAGCTTCAGCCATTGTCAGACCATTCACATACACAGGTCCCAGATATGGAATACGGATATAACCATCAGGGCTTACTTTCAGCTTGTGCTGCACTTCGGAATAACCATATACATCGATGATTACCTCATCATCTGCCGCCAGTTTGTAATTGGGCGGGGTTGCCATACGAAGATTGGGTTCAAAAGTGAGATTCTTATTACTGAATAATTCTGTACCGAATATTTTTCTGCGTTTCAGTTCCTTTTCCAAGTCCTGCCTATCCAGTATTTTCTTATACTTCTGCTGCCAGTAAAAAGTCGTATCTGCCGCTGCATCCTCGTATTGCCGGCCCGTAGAATCCATGCCATTCCTAGTTGAACTATTAGAAGATAATTCTGTATCCAGATTCAGCTGCTTAATCCTTGTTTTAAGTGCTTCTACCTCAGAATCTGCAATCCCCTTTTGCTTGGCATATGAACCTATTTGATCATAAGACACATTATTTTTCTTCATTTCAGCAACTATTTGCCTAATTTGATCATCACTTAGATTGCTCACCTTTATCTGACTCAACTGACTGGATGTCATGCTATTGGTCGAAATTTGTGCCTTTACCCCCAGACCGATAAACAGCATTAACAGTTGCAGTAGAAGTGTTTTTTTGGACATGAACTATCAGATAAAATTTCTTCTTAGGATTATAATAAACAGATTAACATACTGTATTCCAACCACTTTAATTGATAAGAATACATTTGCAAATCTATTAAAAATATCATACAAATGTCAGTTGGGCAGAAATTACGATTTTACCCCCCCTGATAAAACGAAAAACCGGCGACGATCGTTACGATTAGCCACCAGTTTTTTTTTAAATATAAAAATGACATGATTTACAACGTAGTAAGGAATTTCAAATCGTTAGAACAGATAATAGCATGTTATTTCATCGCCAGATAGGTTCTTGTATGGAAAACTATGTTATTAATTGTAAGCTGCTTACACACTTCATTAAATATACCCTGCTTATCTGGACAACCAAAATCGCCCGGATGACATAAAAAAATTCTGCCAGGTTTTAGGATATTTGCATAACACTTTCAGTATTAGCAAGTTAACATCCAACTTAACTGAGTAAACACCCAAATTTACATACTATATTTCGAATATAATATATTTATTATGTCTTTAAGAATGGAAAATCACCGGCCATAGAGTAGAAGAAAATATTCCCGCTTGATTTCTCCCTGTAAAAGAAAAAAAGGGAACTGTATTATCAGCAATGATAGAAACAAAAATGGATGAGGCCAATAATAGGATATGATTACAAATCCAATCAATAACCGAACATACTCTAAATAAAAGACCCAGCGCTTTTGCTCCAAAATAGCCCCGGTATTGATCAATGTGAGAAAAATAATAAGGGTGATGCAAATTTGAATAAATACGGGAATATAGTATTCCAGTAGTAAAAATGAAAACAGGATTATAAGCATTATAGCTACCTGCCATACAACATAGGCACTCAATCGCGAGGTCACCTGTATACTCCTGTTAGGTGTCAGGAACTTCTTTTCCAGCTGGGGCCGTAGATCCGGATCTATCTTATCTGGCCGGCCAAAAATGATCTTACACTTCTCGCCGAAGCCTTTGGTCTTTTTGACCGTATAAATGATTTCCAATATAAAATGGAAGTGCTGCCATAGAAAACTATTGCTGTCCAATGGTTTAGTGAGTCCATAAACAGGCTCTTCTTCTTCTACCACAAATGTTCCAAACAGTTTATCCCAGAATATGAATACGTCGCCGTAGTTCTTGTCCAGATACTGGTCATTCGAAGCATGGTGCACACGGTGATGGGAAGGCGTGACAAAAATATATTCCAAAAACCCCAGTTTAGGGATGGTACGGGTATGAATAAAGAATGGATAGATACCATGTACCAGTTGCACACTGATGATCATGGCCGGTGGAAAACCGATCACAGGCAGGATAGCCCAGAAACACATACGGGCAAAAGCCTGAAATACAGTAATTCTGGCAGAAACGGTGTAGTTGAAGTCATCACTTTGGTGATGCACCACGTGGGCAGCCCAGAGAAAGTTGACTTCATGTGCCAGCCGGTGATACCAGTACCAGATAAAATCTGTGAGCAACAGCAACGAAACCCACAGCAATATGCCCGATTGTATATTAAAAATACCGAAGTGACGGTGCAGGGTATCGTAAACAAAATAGAAGATCCCTACAGTGAAGGTATCCAGCAATCGCTCCGCGATACCGACATTAAGATTGCTGACGGAGCTGGCAAAACCAAAATAGTTCTTTCCGGTTCTACGGGCAACAAGGTATTCCAGGCCCATTAGCCCCAGGAACAGTGGAACGGCCCAGGCCATGTGATTTAAATGCACGCCAAGAATGATTTCGAATTACGGGTAAAAGCCCTACTGTTGGTGGCCAATGGAGCAAGATCAAGGCAATATTACAATAATTATTTTAAATAGTCTACAGTTTCAATAGACTACACACTCAGTTTATCTCCGGCAAAACTGAGTAAAAGGCAAAAAAGAAGCCCATGCCTGTGGCATGGGCTTCTTTTTGAAGTATTTAATAAATTTAACTGAGTTACATCTTAAACCCGGCCCTGAAACCAATAGTCACCTCCTGCTTTTCAAAGCTGGGCTCATGCTGGTTCATCACCTCGGCTATCGTCATCGGCTTATCAA
>Ga0316604_10001243_pt1 | contig 23452 bp, 23 predicted proteins | sample OWC_soil_day20_C_FD_207650 | JGI IMG/M metagenome (GOLD analysis project Ga0316604, IMG submission 207650) | Wetland soil microbial communities from Old Woman Creek delta, Ohio, United States - OWC_soil_day20_CT | ecosystem: Environmental > Terrestrial > Soil > Wetlands | place: USA: Ohio...
AATTAAGATGTCTTGAAATAAAGGTTGACTAGCAAGAGTTTGGATTGCCTGTTCGATAACACAGTTTAGACTGATCGGCTGACAGTTCGAGTAGTCGTTCCTTACAAACATCCCGATATTTTTGATGATTGCGTCAATGCGATCCGCCTGTTCTGATATCCATTCTAATTCTATGATCATATCTGCCTTTGTAGGCCTCACTCCATTATTGTGTGCATATACTACGCCACTTGCAGAAACTTTGATAGAATTAAGGGGCTGATTAATCTCATGGGCAAGGCTAGTTGCCATGATACCCAAGGAGGCCAACCTTTGTCCTTGTTCCACTAGCCTACTAGCCTCAATCATTTTTTCCTCAGCCCATTTTTCTTCAGTTATATCACGAATGACAACTAAGGCCTCGTCATCTTTATAACTGACAATTCGCGTCTCTCCTATGAACAGTCCATTATCAATGGTACTATCAAACTCAAAAGTTCTCATGGATTTTGTCATGATGACATTCCGAATATTCTCTAAAAATTTGGGAACTAATTGAGGGGGCAAGACCTCAATTAGTTTTTTCCCAACGACTTCCTCAGAAAGTCGTAAATTCCAGTTTTGATTGCCTCGAGCAGAACGAATCATTCCTTCCTTATCAACTTCAAAAAAATGATCAGGCACAGCATCGAGCAATGCTCTGTACTCCTTATCTCGCAAGATCAATGCGTTATGGGCTCGTTGGAGTTCGATCATATTGATTATAAGTTCTGTAATGAGTTTTAACCAAACCACTTCTTCTTGGTCCCATGACTCAATCTGGTGAACAGTGCCTAGCCCAATTAGGCCGATGATTCTTCCCGTGCATACCATGGGCATAATGAGTAGTGATTTTAAGCTAAAAGCTTCCATGAATTTTTTCCCCGACTGGGCTTCTGCTGGAAGATCATCTATAGTAGAGATTACAAAAAAATCCTGCTTGGCGAATTGTGTTCTTTCCCACGCATAATCAGCAGTATATAAATCAGGAAAACCTGCATACCGCACGTCATGGTTTCGACACCAAAAATGAGTCATAGTTGACCTAGTACCCTCGACATTATCTATAAAAATAAAATTCCGATCCACACCCGTAAATTGACCAATGATTGCGAGGCATTCATTTATCTCCTGATTTATATTTTCAAATGGACATGAAATAAGTTTTCTTGATATTGATGCCAAAATTTCTTCCATTTCTAACTTACGTTGCAAAGCCCATTGTTCTTTTTTACGCAATGTAATATCACGAACAATCGTAACAATCATATTTTCAGAGGCCAGAACATTAATATTAACTTCCACCGGAATCTCCCTACCGTTTTTACTGAGATGTGTCGTTTCCAGCAATAGTTTGCCCTGCTTTTTCTGCTGATGAAATGATGTAGTGATCTGAGGATTAATATCGAATATAGTTAATTCCATCAGTTCCGCCCTCGTATAACCCAGTTTCTCACAGGCAACATCATTCACCTCGATAAAAGTTCCAGGGTTATCTATAGAATCCAATGGGTATACCAAAATAGCATCATTGATACTATTAAATAAAAACTGGTAGCGTTGTTCAGCTCGCTTGCGAACTTCAATTTCCATTTTGAGTGATTGGTTGAGTTTCTCTAATTCAGCAGTCCGAACTCTGACCTTCTCCTCAAGAAACTGATTATCTTTTTCAATAGTTTTATGCAATATACGATACTTTTCCTCACTTTTTTGCAGAGCCGTTTCCATAGCAACCGTGGCAGTAATATCCCGAATGATACTCACAAGGGCTTTTCCTTCTAAAACACGAACACTTCGCGAACTAACTTCTACAGGAAATTGTTCACCATTGCGTCGCACGTGAGTAGTACGAAACAAAATGCCATGTTCGAGAGCGGCATTCATTTGATCATCAACCATAGCACGTTTATCAGATGCACGTAATTGATAAATACCAATGTTACGAAGTTCTAGCAGAGTATAACCATAAGCAAGTATGGCTTCTTGATTTGCATCTAAAATTTTACCATTTATGTGGACGACTAAGATAATATCTCGTGCCTGCCCTACAATATTTTTATAAAATGATGCCTGATAATTTTTTTCAGCGTCCAACAAAAATTCAATAATTCCTTGCTCCGACGTTATTTCATTTTCTTTCGCTTCTTTTATAGCCGCCGACGCAGCCAGCAAAATATAGACAACGCCAAGATATTGTGCGGCCCGCCCCAACCAGTTGAGCATACTTCCTACATAGTGCACCTGCAAAGTGAGTATGAGCCCAAATGATATAAGGAAGAGTGATAAAGAATACCACATGAGAAAGTTGCTTCTGGCACGAGAGTATCTAGTAATTAGCATTGCCCCAGATAGGCAATAGAGGAACGTGCCTGTCCCTAAAACAAGCTGCCTAAGAGGCGTCGGCCCTTCCCCTTGAACAAAAAAAGTTGGCATCATGCCCGCAACGGTGGCTAAAGCAACAAGAAACATGAGCAAAGCTGTTCCAGAATAAATGGCTAATACTAGAATGCGTCTCCAGCAATAGGCCCTGACTGGGTGTTGGGTCGCGATCATCCAACTACTTCCCGTCAGAAAGAAAGAAGAAAATAATACGCCCAAATTATAAATAGTTACAGAAATATTCAAAGACTGGGTCAGATCAAGCATCCACCCGGCTAAAAAGCTACCTATCCCAGCAGCGAGCAATCCATTTCCAAGGAGGAGCAGAGCCGTGGCCCCACTTAGAACATAGACCTTGCCTGCAATATAACTGACAATAAGTGCAGGAACAGCATATAATACCGTATTTAATATGGATATATATTTCAAACCAGTCACTGACGGCAACAAATATTGGCTAGCAAACAACCCCCCAGAAAGAATCACCAAAAACAAGATTGGGACAATGGCTACAAACTGGCTATAACCTAATGGTTGAAAGATTTTTTTTTGCTGGTTTAGATTCTGGTTCAAATTAATCCCCCGTTCGGCCAAAGACTCTTAATCAGTATAAGATTATTCATAAAGATAAATTTCGACAATTATAGTTAAAATCCTGTATTATTTTTCCTTATATTGACACCGAAGGATGTAATCCGGGGGACAGGCTTAAATAATTGTTAAATTTGACTTAACTGTTTAACAATTATAGAGAAACCATCCATACCGAATATTAAAGTATCTCACTTACACATGTATTACTCAGAAATTTAAATAAACAATTAACGTAACATATCTCTAAAACTATACATAAAATATATCAAACTTATATTATTAAATTTATTGGAGGCATGATGATGGAGTCCTATAGATCAAAATGTGGCTGTATGCCTAAATGCAATTCTATGATAAATTGTGAGCCTATGCCTATATGTGAGAGAAGATGCATTGGAACCCATACCACGAAACACAAAATTTATCAAAACTGTTCTTACGAGATTTGCAAAGTATGTTCTTACTGTGGACACGAATATAATATTCATCAACATCACAGATGCACAATGTGCGGTGCACCATCAGAGGCTACTTTTATGGAACACTCAATGAATGATCCAATGGACGATCCACCTCAAGCCGAAGTATTTGGTAGGCCTGGATTCGGTAGATTCGGTGGGTTCAGCGGATTTGGCAGACGTAGATTTGGTGGATTTGGCAGACATAGATTCGGGTTTTTCCCATTCTTCCCCATATTCCCATTCTCTCCATTTTTCTTCCACCGACATTGGTTTTAAAAAAATATTACCACTTAATTTAATTGAAACTTCTAATTGATTACTAATTCAAGGAAGACTTCCTAACTTATCTATAAGTTTTGGGGGTCTTCCGTTTATGATTTGTTGCATCTTCTTTAGCCATGCTCCCGCCCTTTCAAAACAATATTCCGAAGCATAGCTACCATATTTAACCAATACATGTAACAATTGATAACCAGCATAACATACTTTACATTTAATAAATAACTAGGGAAAACTACAATTTGTTATGAACGTCGTTAACTATTACTTTTTAATACATAAGAAAAGCGCCCCGCAGGACGCATAACTTTTAGATGATACTTAGTTTAGCTGTTTATAGATATCATATCTGCCAATCTCTTTTAACTTTTCTTTCGCCGCCTCCAAGGTTTCTCCAAGGGATATTTTTTTCATGTCGGTTATTGTTATCAAGACATATTCATTATTGAAATATACTATTTGTTCACTCTTGTCACCATTTATCCAAATAATCGGGGCCCCAGCCATACTAACGCCTCCTCTATTTTTTTTAAAGACTTCGGCAAAAGATAATAAATTCCTGCAAAAGAAAATCGCCCTATTCAGACAGATTTAGTTGATTTCTGTTACTATAATTACCTAATACTGTAATCTTTATTTCTAATGTATATATACATATAACTAACAAGCAGCAAAAGTGTTATTCCCGTAGCACCGATAGAGATATGGGTGCTCACTCCATTTTTAGTCCCAAGGGTATATATAACTACTCCTAAAAACATAAAACCATTTTCTACAAAATTTTGGACGGCTATGGTTTTCCCCTCGCCAACAGTACGATGACCGACCTGCTGCAGACAAGTATTCATCGGTACAATATAGATACCTCCCATCATCCCAATGAGTAATAAGAAAGCAATAGCTACCTCTAGACTACTAATCACAAGGAAAATCATTATACACCCTGCCATAACATAGCCAAACCAAATCGTACGCCTGTAAGTCTTAATGCTAATCAGATATGGCGTCACCAGCGCACCAATGGCAATCCCTACTCCAGTAACAGCAATAATCATACTAATCGAAGTACCGCTAGTGATACCTAAAGTAAGGGGTGCCCAAGCAAAAATAATCATCCGTAGAGCGGCAGAAACCAGCCAAAATGATCCTGTACCAATCAGGGAGTAATGACTTTGGGGATTTTTAAGCAAAATTGCGATATCAGAAAAAAATTCACGGATGGAGTTCTTATAAGTAATGGATCGATTGCCTGGGTCTTGGGGGATCATAGTATTGACACCAATCGATGTACAATATAACAGCAGTGAGATAAGGAGGGCTAGGGTAATGGATAAATCAGATAGAACCCCTCCCACCACCGATCCGAGGAGAATGGCAACGATAGTATAACTTTCCAAACCAGAGTTAGCGCGCAATAGCTCATCATCACCCCGAGTGAGAAATGGCAAGATGCCATATTTCGCTGGGCTATAGATGACTGCGCCAATCCCCACTATCCCATAACTTAGAGCTGGATCAAAACCAACGAGTAACATTAATACGCCGATTGTTTTAACTAAATTACCTATAATAAGCACCTTGGCCTTCGGCTTTTTGTCAGCAACTCGTCCAACCCATGGTGATAACAGAATATAGGAAGCCAGAAAAGTACTCTGCACAAATGGTAAATAATAGTCAGGATAAGCATCTCGTTTTATAATTCCTAGGGCAATAAATAAAATCATATTATCAACAAAGGCCGATAAAAACTGAGCAGTAAACAGCGCCCCTAATGGTGACAACCTACCCATTTTTTTTCACCCCGTCAAGAGCCATCGCCTTGAGTGTAACATAGTCTGTTTTGCCGCTGCCCAAGAGGGGTAATTTATCGACTATGAAAACTTCACCAGGCATAGCTAACATACTCTGCTTCGTTTGGCTCATAAATTCCCGCAGCATTTGCTTAGAGGCATTTTTCTCCATAGTATATAACACAATTTTTTCTCCCTTTCTCTGATCAGGAAGATTAATAGCAGCATTGCGGTTACTGCCAAAACATTTCTCAGCAGTCCTTTCCACTGCATCTAAGCTAACCATTTCCCCTGATACTTTAGCAAAGCGTTTCAATCTGGAGCGAATGCTGATAAAACCTTGCTGATCAATACTCACTACATCACCGCAATCATACCACTCAGGCGCTAGTACAAAGCCTTTACCATATAGCAGATAACCGGCCATGACATTGGGTCCTTTGACAAAGAGATTGCCCCCCTCCTCAATACCAGGTACTTTTTCAGTACGCCACTCAATGCCCGGGAGGAATCTCCCCACTGTGCCAACCCGATTAAATAAAGGCGTATTTAAACTCAAAACTGGTGCCGTTTCCGTCGTACCATAGCCCTCAAAAATACGAATACCGAATTTTTCTTGCCAAATTTGCCTTACTTCGTCCTTCAATTTTTCTCCACCAGCCAATACATAACGCAGACTATAAAAGTCATAATGATGAGCACATTTAGCATAGCCGTGAAGGAAGGTAGGCGTACCTAATAACAAAGTGGCATTTCGGTCATAAGCAATCTCTGGAACAATTTTATAATGCAGCGGCGATGGATACAAAAAAACTTCAACACCGCTCAACACTGGAAGCAAAGTGCCAGCTGTAAGACCAAAGGAATGAAACATGGGTAATGCATTAAGCATCTTATCGCGGTGGGTATAGTCTATAATACTAGAAATTTGATTAATATTAGAAATAATGTTCACTTGCCGCAAGAGCACACCTTTGGGCTTGCTCTCACTACCACTCGTAAATAGAATAACACCAGCCTCACCTGCCGATTCAGCCCCCCTCAGATATTTTATCAAGCCGCTGATTTTGTCACCCCAGTTCATCTGTGCTTTTAAGTCTTCCAAATAGATAATCTGGAACTTAACCCTAAGTCTAGCTACAAGTTCTTCAAAATGCCCCTTTTCAATGAATACGCGGGAGGTCAGAATGACTTTAACACCTGCCGTCTCACTACAATCAAGATTATTTTCGCCGCCAGCACTAAAGTTGAGAATCGCTGGTGTCTTGCCAAGATAAAATAAGGCAAATAAGGTAATCAGATGACCAATTGAATTCGGAAGCAACACACCGATGTTGTCCTGCTGGATGAGTAAGGGGCGCAACTTCCTTGCCAAAATATAACTCCCAATAATGCCTCGACAGTAGGTGATGGTGCCATTAATATCCTCCGCCATAATCTTACTACTGCCATGTACCTGCTTGGCATCTAACAATTTGTCAAATAAATTAACGCGCCGTTCTTGTTCCTGCCGAGCCTTAAACATCCCTTGTTGCAGCATATCAAGAATTTTGTCACTGCTTTCTTGTTTTTGTTGCCGGACATTCTGGGTGTTAGATACTGCAAGTTTCCTTTTCTGATCAATATAGATATGTACCGTGGGGAACCACCGGGGCTTTACCTTATCTTGAATTCTAGACACTTTCGAGCGTTCTGGACCAAGGAAAATCACCGGATATAGATTCGCTGCTGTTTTAAGGGCAATTAAGCCTACCCCACTATAAATTTTCATCAAATTACCAGTATAAGTAATACGACCTTCGGGGAATAACACCACTGGTGTACCGCTCTTCACAACACCAATGATTTTTTTCAATGAATAAGGATTAAGGGGATCAACTGTAATATGATTGACCCACCTCAAGATAAAACGGATTTTTCGCGCAATGGCTGTATTTACAACAAAACAAGTACCACTTGGTAAATAAGCATATAAAAAAATAGCATCAAGGAATGAAACATGATTCGGCAATACAATGGATGGCCCCTCGAAAGAAAGTTTTTCCCTGCCAACTACCTGGGGTTTAAATAATAATTTCAATAACCATCTTAGTAAAGTTCTCATACCGATCCTCCTTTTTTAGCCAAAAAGCTTACGTACTAAGAAAATAACTTTGGTCTTCAATATGTCGAATTCAGGCAATACATCATAAAAATACGGATACTGGGCTAAGGGTTGCAACATGATTCCTGTATATATACTAATCCAAAGATATACCTCTTGACGTGGTATATTCCCATGATCCATACCCTCATTAATGATTTTTCGAATAAGGAAATGAGGCTTTATTTCCTCTGCCACCATATCCCACAAAAAATACTGGGACAGCAGTGCAAATCGAATTTCATTGGGATACTGGCGATATAAATCATAAGTGACTGCAACAATATGACAAAGCTTGTTCACGGCCTCATCATCCATGGAATCAACCTGCTCTAGCTGCCTAGTATACTCACTAATAATGGCACTAAATATATAAAGAGCCATATCCTCTTTGCCTTTGAAATGCTTATACAACGCCGCTTCCGATACCCCGGCAGCCTTGGCAATATCCCGCACAGATACAGCATTATAGCCCTTAGAAGCAAACAATTCCAAACTAGTTTTCAAAATAGCGCCTTTTTTCCCGTCATGTACAAATAGTTGTTCCATTATTTCTCCTCTATAAGTTAACAAAAGTTAACTCAATGGTATGTTATTAGAAATCATCTTGTCAAGGATATTTCCCCACTCAGTTTTAAAACCAGCAGCAATCACTTCTATTTCCATAACATTTCATTCTCAATTCGATCTGCACGGAACATCAAGATACCAACCCCAGCTATTAAGTGCTTTAAAGTATGTCCGCTAATAACGTGATGAGTCATTTCAAAGATTTGGTTATCCTGCATTTCAAATCCTTTGGCAATTATGTAACTACTTAGCAAGATCCAATAATATTGATCCCCTTCGAATTTTTTCGGAAAAAGAATAATGATCAGGGGCACTAGAAGAATTGGAAGATACTGCACTAATACATAAGGGCGCAGATCCCCTGCTCCTGCTTGTTCTGTAATCAACCAATACAATACACTATATACACCGCTTAACACTAATGGACCAAATACCAAACCTCCTACTCGAACGCTAAAACGCTGTGCACACACACATGCTGTTAATGAAGCAAATCCTACGGTCATTGGCAGCCGATCCCAAAATAAAGTATTGTTAGATGGTTGCCAGTGATAATATGCTGATCCAAGTCCAACAAATGCAATTGAACAAAAGAAAAACCTCCACATAAAAGTCATCTGTGACAAAGGGCAGTACTTAGTACGTATTAAACCTACAAGGCCAGCAATAATAAAACTAACATTGGAAATTACATTACTCCCATTCTCAATCCCCCATCGCATCTTGGCATCAGAAAAACTATGATAACTAAGATCTTGAGGAATAGCGGTTAAATTTGCCACGATACAAACCGCAGCCAGAATTACCCCGGCAAGACAAGCAATTCGTAAATGGTAGGCTTTACAACTTATAACTTCGGCAACAAATTTTAACATTTCAAGCCCTCCAGTTTGGTTAACAATCGTTAACCAAACTATAATACAATCTCTGCTATTCTGTCAATACATTTTACAATTTTTTCCCCTAATTAGATCTCCTGTATATTACCCTCTTAGCACAGGACACAACCACGCCTTGTGTCCGTTTACGTAAGAAAATGCTATGAACCTAAATGTAGGTTCATAGCATTTTCTTATTTAGGGGGCTTATCATCAGTGATTCTGCCATCACCAGTTACTGGTATCGTTTCACCTAAAAATGTAGGATAGGGTTTTATAAGTGTTGCAATAAAAGCCTTGCTTCTAGCGATTGTTTCGCGCAGGTAATTTTTTAACATTACCAAATCACTGTAGTTCCCATTGCCAGCTACAACTCCCCACGCCTCAACTCCCAATTCTCTAGCAATGAAAATAGTCCGTGGTAAGTGAAATTCTTGAGTAACTACAATCATTTTATTTACCTTAAATATAGTCCTAGCCCTATACATACTATCATAGGTCGTAAAACCAGCGTGATCCATAAAAACTGCTTCAGGAGGAACATCTTTATCCATAAAAAACTTTTTCATTACATTAACCTCGTCATAATCCTTACGACCGTGGTCACCACTTACAATAATTTTACTGGCCTTACCTTTCTTATAAAGATCATACCCAACCTGTAATCGTTTATCAAGCATCTGAGATGTTTTTCCATCCGGTGAAACATATGCCCCTAGAACCAATATCGCTTCACTCTGCGGCACCTCATCAGCACTCAGAATATAGCTTGACCCAACGTCCAAAATACGTTGGTTGCTATAGAAAATGAAACTTGCCATAACCACCATAAATAAGAAACCTATGACAAAAATCCGTTTACTACGTGCCTGCATATTTTTTACACCTTCTTTTACACCTGTCGAGTGATATCAAATTTATTCAGTATAGGGTTTGAATCCTTTTAGTCGCAGGGCATTTGTTACAACAGATACTGAACTAAAAGCCATTGCTGCCCCAGCCACTACGGGGGATAAATATCCCGACGCAGCAATGGGAATACCTAGTGAATTATAGATAAGTGCCCAAAATAAGTTTTGCTTAATATTTCTCATGGTCGCTTTACTCAGCTTGATGGCTGCCACAATACCTTTCAGATCACCGCTCATCAACGTAATATCGGCAGCTTCAATGGCAACATCAGTACCTGTTCCGATAGCAAAACCGACATCAGCAGTTACCAATGCGGGAGCATCGTTAATGCCGTCACCCACCATTGCCACCACTTTTCCTTCTCTTTTTAGCGTCTTAACCTTTTCAGCCTTATACTCAGGTAAAACCTCAGCCATAACCTTATCAATACCAACTTTCGCCGCAATCGCTCGGGCCGTACGTTCGTTGTCCCCAGTTATCATCCATACCTCAATACCTAACTTTTGAAGCTGGGCCACCGCCTCAGCAGAACTCTCCTTTACAGTATCAGCCACCGCGAACAATCCAGCCATTTGCTTGTCGACCGACATCAGCATGACAGTCTTACCCTGCTGCTCGAGTCCTTCAATTTTAGGAATCAATGCTTCAAATTCAATGTTGTTTTCACTCATTAGCTTACGAGTTCCTACTAAAATTCGTTGACCATGAATCCTAACTTCTACACCATGACCAGGAATCGAAGTAAAACTTTCCGGGTCCTCCATTGATAATCCTTTTCCTTGGCCATATTTAACAATGGCCTGAGCCAAGGGATGCTCTGAGTTTTTCTCGGCTCTCACAATGAGACCCAATATCTCATCATCAGAAAAATCTGCCGTTGTGATTATATCTGTTACTTCAGGCTGCCCCTTCGTGATGGTTCCAGTTTTATCAAGGACAATGGTTGTTAATCGATGGGCATTTTCAAGATGTTCTGCACCTTTAATCAAGATGCCATTTTCCGCGCCTTTTCCTGTTCCAACCATGATAGAGGTCGGTGTAGCTAACCCTAACGCGCAAGGACACGCAATTACTAACACTGCTGTAAAGTTGACTAATGCTCGTGAAAAGTTTCCAAGGTCAAATATAAAGTACCAAGCAAGAAAGGTCAATACCGAAAGGGTAACAACGGCAGGAACGAAATATCCTGAAACCACATCGGCAAAGCGCTGAATGGGCGCCTTCGATCCTTGGGCTTCTTCTACAATACGTACAATTTGGGCCAAAGCAGTATCTTTCCCCACCTTGGTTGCCCTAAATTTGAACGTGCCAAACTTATTGATGGTGGCACCAACCACTTCATCGCCAATTTTTTTATCCACCGGTAGGCTTTCCCCTGTAAGCATAGATTCATCTACTGCTGATGTACCATCTGTGATAACACCGTCTACCGGTACCTTTTCCCCTGGCCTAACCACAACAATATCTGCTACTAATACGGTCTCAATAGGAATATCTATTTCCTGTCCATTACGAATGACTCTTGCCATTTTAGCCTGTAACCCCATCAGTGCTTTAATAGCTTCTGACGTACGCCCTTTTGCAGTCGCTTCTAATAGTTTGCCTAATATAATAAGGGTAATTAGAATAGCAGATGTTTCGAAATATAAGTCATGATTTCTCCGTATTATATTAACGACACTATAAAAATAAGCGGCTGACGTTCCTAGGGCAACTAACACATCCATATTAGCGCCCCCATTTCTAAGGGCAAGATATGCCCCCCGATAGAATTGCCATCCTGCAATAAACTGAACTGGGGTTGCAGCGATGAACTGGAAATAGGGATTCATTAATAGATCTGTTATAGTACCCCTAACCCCCATCATGTGTAGCACCATGGCAAATAAAAGGGGAAAGGAGAATACTGCAGAAAGGATCAAACGAAATCGTTGCTGAGTGACTTCATTTTTTCTGGTTTCCTTTTCTATATCTCCTTCAGCACTGTTGGCTACATCATGTGCCCCAAATCCCAACTTTTCGATTCTTGATTTTATATCAACAATATTGATTTGACCGGGGTTAAACTCAACTGTTGATTTTTCGATTGCCAGGTTCACTACAGCATTGTATACACCAGGAAGCTTATTTAAAGCCTTTTCAATACGGCCTGAGCAGGCAGCACAACTCATACCAGTGATTTTTAAATCTATTTTTTCCTTGATGACTTGAAATCCTAATTTTTCAATTTTTTGGCTTATCTCATTCAAACTCATGTGCGCTTTATTATAGGTTACAGAAGCTTTCTCTGTTGCGAAATTAACTCCCGCTTTTTCCACCCCATTCAAAGATGATAGCCCTTTCTCTATTCTATTAGCACAGGCCGCACAAGACATCCCGCCTATTTTTATAGTGAGGTTGCTTAACTTAGCCTCACTGTTTCCATCAGTCATATTTTTCACCCTTTCCTTTCTAGATCTTATGAAAAATTGTTGTTACAGTAGCTATTTGGTAAATTTCGATATAATCTCAATTAATTCCTCGACAGTATCCTCAGTACGATTCTCCTGAATAGCTGTCACCACGCAACTCTTTGTATGACTCTCGAGGATCATTAATGCTACCTTGTTTAAGGCTGCCCTTGCCGCCGAAATCTGCTGCAATACATCAACACAATAACGCCCTTCATCTACCATTTTTTCAATTCCGCTTATTTGCCCACCTGTCTTTCTCAGTCTTTTCTTTATATCAATTTTTTCGCTCTCGTTTAACATCATCCACCTCCATATACTATACCCCTGTATAGTATATGTTAAATCAAATCTTCTTAAACGTCAACATACTGATAAAATTTATAACGTAAAAACAAAGTGCCAACTTCAGTTTTATACTGAAAGTTGGCACTTTGTTCAACGGATTTTTGAGGTAGTCCAAGAGTTTGCTTCTAATGCATTAAAACCGCATTTAAATCTTTTTAACAAATTCAGATTTTAATTTCATAGCTCCAAAGCCATCAATGTGGCAATCAATATTATGATCTCCATCAACCAAACGTATATTTTTTACTTTTGTACCTACTTTTAAGGCTGATGAACTTCCTTTTACTTTAAGATCTTTGATTATTGTTACAGAGTCACCATCGTTTAGGACATTTCCATTTGCATCTTTGATAACCTTTTTATCTTCACTATTTTCGGTCTCTAATCCTAAAGTCCACTCATGGCCACATTCTGGACAAACAAGAAGACTTCCATCTTCGTAAGTGTATTCAGAATTACATTTGGGACAATTGGGCAAATCAAGCATAATTTCATTTTCTCCATTCGTTATTGTTAATTCTAATATACTATCATAATTTGCTCATATTGACAAACCTTCCTACAAGCTCTCCTTGATGTCCCTTTTCTAAGTATATGTAACATAACTGAGGTATTTAGATAGTACCACCAAGTTCGTTTATTTGTTGTTTAGCTGTTTCTATATTCGGATCATTAGAAGGTGCATAGCGTATAAATAGGTTATAGGACTCTATCGCTTCAGGGTTATATCCTGCTTTTTTACAAGTAGTTGCCTTGTTAAGATAAGCATCTGCATCTTGTTGATTTATTTCAATTGCTTTATTATAATCAATAATTGCTAAGTCGAATTTACCTTTGATATCATAAACAACACCACGCATGACATAAGCAACTGCATCTTGTGGATTTAATTCAATCGCTTTAGTGTAATCCATAATCGCTAAGTCATATTCACCTTTAGTATCATAAATTACTCCACGATTAGTATAAGTATCCGCATCTAGTGGCTCTAATTCAATCGCTTTAGTATAATCCCTAATAGCTACATTGTATTCGCCTTTGATATCATAAATAACTCCACGATTGATGTAAGCATCCGCATCTTGTGGATTTAATTCAATCGCTTTCGTATACGCTAAAATGGCGTTATCATAATCTTCTTTAACATCATAATCATACCCTTTATTAAACCATTGAATCGCAGTAAAAGACTGCTCATTTTCGTCCGCAAACATATAAACATACTCCTTTTGCCGATATAAATGTATTTTCTTAAAGTATATCATCTACACATTAATTGAACCAGCGTCTATCAATATGAAATATCCAACCATATATATATCATTTCTAGTAGCACTGCTATTTTTTCAAGCAGATCCCATTTTTTGTATAATACCTGAAAATTCCTCCAAAAGTTGCTGGGCCACCAATGGCATTTGCCTTGCAATTTCCGTACGAAGATAATCTACATTAAGGTCGTGTATTCTCACTCGATCAAGGTTATCAGAGTCCTTAAAGTATCTAAGCAACAATCGAACTTCATCTCGGATGTCTTCAGCAACCGTCTCAAGAGAGAAAGCTAGAGAATCATCAATGGCATGACGTTCGATAAGTTCCTTAACAATACGAACTTCTTTATCTGAGAGCCTGCTTAATAGCCCTTGCTCAGTTGCTTTTTGATAGCTGTGATAACCATGATCATCATCTTTGCTATCATGCCCCCGCCCAATATCGTGGTAAACACTAGCATAGGCGAGAATTCCTGCTTGCTGATCAGATAATTTATCTAAATAGGACATCAATAATGCGAGTAGTAATGTCCGTCGAACATGACTAACTCCATGAATTCCCTCAGGGTCGTGGTACAACGTCGGTACAATAAGTGCGTTATATTTGTGGTATCTTGCCAGCATCTTTACGTCTTGAAGAATCGGACAAATGGTGTCAAACTGCAAAATCTGCATTTTTTCTTTTTTTTCATCTGCTCTCTTCATAACGGTGAAACCTTTGCCAAAATCTCATTCAGCACTTTTCCAATAGGATCATGAATCACCCACGCTTCAGTATTACCCATAATTATGGCTGTATCTAGATTGACCTTTTTCATTTCCATATCCTCCCTTGTAAGCAATCTCACTTTATCTAATCCAACTAGGAAAAAATTTTTAGCCTGGAGAAAGGGTTATATATAGAATATTAGATGATAATTAATCAACTACTATTTTACAATCCAATTCTTCCATACTAACACCATTAATTTTTTACTTTCAAATCATTTTTATTCTTCATATTGACAAATATCATTATATTACTATTTATGCCGTTAAAATAGAAACGTCACTCGATCGATAACTAATGAACGACTGAGGCACTACTGAACTTACCAAAGTTCCTCCCTTGTTGACTAAAGACTATTTAATCTATTTGGGAGAATTTTATCGCAATCGCCTTTGAATGCCATTCTCCTTATTATCCGCCTCAAGTTTCATCACTGTATAAGCAACTTCACGTCCGTTAACCAACAAAGAGATCCTGTGCTCGCCCGGATAATGTCGGCGAGTCGTCAGATCCAACCAGCGATGAGTCCGCCTGGAACTAAGTTGTGCTCCGCCGGGCACTGTTTTATCCGACAACAGAAACATTTTACGAGATGTGCGTCCTCTAGACTTCACAAAGTCAATCCCGTATTCAATACGAATGCGTAATGAATCGCCCTCTTGGATACATAGCTCATATCGTAACTCACAGCTTCCGCCCATCGGCAACACAGGTGGCTCCACCGACAATGAAGCGTAGGTTATAAGTACCGCTTCCCCATAGCCAAACAGCGCCATGGCCTCCGGATCAGCTTTGCGGATTAAAGTTCGGCAGCCTTGCCGAAGAATCCAATCCGTATATGAATGCACGCCTTTCCAACGACGAGCTGTTTCAATCACGATAGCAGGATGATCCTTTGCAATATCATTCAAGTTATTGGCAACGCTTTTGCGTACATAAAGGGATGGGTCTGCCTTCAGCAGTTCGAGTACACGAAGCACTGGAGCGGGGTCACGCTTGAACATTAAAAGTGCCTCTCCCCACGGCAGACGAGGTCGGCAGCCCTCGCTTGCAAGCCGCCGTACATGCTCATTGGGATGCTTCGACCACTTCTCCATCTGGCACATCATTCGCGCTGGATCGCGCAGCAGGAACGACCTTACGGCAAATTCTGCCGACGACTTCGCCGTGAATCGTTCGAGTGCTTTCATGGAAAGCACCCAGTGCTCCTCCGCCTGACCATACACTGCCACGAATTCTGGAAAAAACAGATAGGGAAACCCGATGCAATCCTCATCAATAGAGAATAATATCTCCAGAGCCTCCTCGTACCGGGCCGGTACATACCTCCCAAGCATTACGGCGATCCGGCGCATTCGGGCTTTTAAGGCAAGTCCATCCCAGGTGTTGTCTATCACATTTCCGATGAACCCTGACCTGTCAAAAGCATTGTACACGGCATGTACCCTCTCGCTAAATTGACGCAAAAAATCCTCATTGTACACGGCCTTCAAAGGCTCCGCCATCGTCGATACCCTCCTTAATGATCATATAATTGATTAAATCCATATTCATCATCAAATCCACTAATCAAGCTATCACCTAATCTATTCATTGATATCAAATTCGATTAGTCTATCAACTATAGGAATATCGGCTTTAGCCCAATCAAGTTGTTTTAATTCATATTTTTTTAACCATTTAAAATCAATATGCACTTTTAATTTGAATTTTTCACTTTTAACTTTGCATATATAACTATACATTTTAATCCCGAAATCTGGATATTCATGATCTACTGTCATAAAATAATCATTATTTTCTACTTCAACATCTATATCCATTTCTTCTCGTAATTCACGCTTTAATGCTGCTAGAGCGCTTTCTCCAGGCTCAATCTTTCCACCTGGGAACTCATATTTATAGGAAATATAATCAAAATCTCCTTTATTTCGTTGCATGCACAAAATTTCTTCTTGATAAATAATAATTCCAGCAACAACCTCATAAGTTTTCATATCACTTCCACCTTTAATACAGAGCACTTGTATTTATTTATCGAATATTGTTCCTAATACTAAAATTGTAACATCACTCCAAATAAAAAACTATGCAAGATTTAAATTTTTACCATGAATCGTTATATACAAAGCTTCTTCCAAGTCTAGCGGTTTCCAGTTAAAAATCCAAATCAAATGTAATCGAATTTCGTATACTATTACCCTCACTTTCAAAAATACCTATCTTGCTAATACGATAAAAAATGACTACGACTTTTGCTAAGTTCTAACACCAGCACAAGTCTTAGTCATTCTTATTTGTACTCCTCTTATCTATTCAAAGATTTATAGATTCATTCAGTTGCTGATTCATGAATAATACCCCATTCTGCGCCTTCCTTATCTAGTAAATCCTTTACAGCATGTAAAAGCCCCTCTTTTATACTGAGGTCCTCTCTGTCATACTGTAACAATGCTGTTACAAACTCCTTAACACCATGTAAAAATAAAGACGGCACTTCCATTTTATCTGTTAATAAAACACAATCCTCATCATTCTTGAACATCTCGAAAATTATATCAGGTTCGGGGCGCTCACTACCTATCACACGCACACTACTACCATTATCATCAAGAACACAAACAACCGGACTATTGAGATAAATTTCAAGGAACTCACCATCAAAATCCTCACTCGACTCCAACATATAGCAACCATTTTTCCCACAATAATCCTGCATTATTACCCCACCTTTCTTTTTTTATATTTTACCCATTTTAAGATAAATAAAAAAAATTAGTTCTTTTCAGGCTGTTGAGAAAGTTATTTCTCAACAGCCTGAAAAGAGTAGGCTTTCGCCTACTCTCTATCCCCATTGAAATTTTTGTTTTAAATGATGATCGCTCATTAAAATCATCATCGCATACAAATAAATTAATGTTTTTACGGCGCAGACGTCACTCTCTGCTCATTTCTTTTACCAAGCGAATAACGATAAACTCCCGTATTTAATAGATATTAATCCCGATAATCCTCGCGAACTGGCACAAATACTTCGATTGCCACCGATGTTTCTAGAGCCTTAGCGGTATGCGCTACATTACCGGGAATGACCCAACTATCCCCTGGCTTCGCCGAATATTCTTGCCCATCAATAATAAAATCCAGTGCACCGCTAACTAAGTATCCAATTTGTTCATGGGGATGAGCATGGGGTGGCAGAATTGCCCCAGCTTCTAGCACGAACTCCCCTAGTAAACTTTTTTCACCAACTGCCAAAGTTTTTCTGCGTACTCCCGCAATAGCCGTTACATACTGTTTACTTTTATTTTTCACAAGCATCATAACATCCTCCTAACATTCAAATAACCACAATAACCTCTTTACCAACAGAATCACCCTGCAGGATAATTACTTTCACGCCTCGGTTTTCGCCAGATTCAAGTTAACGTAGCAATAACCCTAAATTTTTTATTCTAAGATTTGAAGGTCTTTCAATATTAATTTTGTAATTTCTCTTGCTTTTCCACCGGTTGCTCCATCTGATGCTTCAATATTTGTAGCGAAGAAATAGCGATTTCCCTGTTTTTCGACACAGCCGACAAACCATCCTAATAGCCATTTATTATCTTCTAGTCCCGAACCAGTTTTACCCATTAATCGTACATTGTCATTTCCCGACAATGTAATATTCTTTTTCACTATCTCCACATTTTGGGGAGAAACCGGCAAATTCCCCGAGTATAGTCTGTGCAATAAGTCCACTTGTTCACGTGCCGAAATCTGCAATGACGACCGTAGCCAGAATGTGGTCAATCCGCCAGAAATATCACGGTTTCCGTATTCTATCTTATCAAGATATGCCTGCATTCTTTCAGTTCCAATCTGGGATGCAAATTCTTGAAAATACCAGACGACCGAATCCCTTGTCGCGGACGCCAGTGTTTGGTCATGGTTCCAAGCAGGAAATGTATATTGCATCCCATTCCATTTAAACAAAGTATATACATCCTCTTGATCCAAGACACCAGTTTCCAATCCAGCAAGTGAATTATAAATTTTGAAGGTGGAACACGGTGACAAACGTTTTATACTTTGAGTCGCGTTAAAAACTATATATCGGTCATCAGCTTCATCGTACATAATAAATGTACTGGAGGTAAATCCTTTAAAGTACTTTTCGAAGTTTTCATTTTCAATAAAGGCAGCCGCACTCGTGCTAGTCATTAAACCAACATTAATAATGGCAATGAATAGTAATACTAATAATACACGTTTCAACCAATCCCCTCCTCTGATTTTATAGTTATATACTACTGGAAATTTTTTCAATAAGCAATAACTTTCAGCTTATAGTTTATAAATAAATCAGATGCTATTATATTTTTTTAAATACATGCTAATCTAAAAGTACATCCCTTTTGATAGACAGCATAAACATATTAGAAAAATCCAGCCCGATGTTCTTAGATATAAATTCTGTCGAAAACCAGATAGCACGCTTAGTTATATTTTCACAAAGATGAGGGGGATCATCAGGGCTAAATCCCTGGGGTCTTAGTTTTTTGCATAAAACGCTGCCAAATTCAACCTGAAAGCTACTTGAAAACGTATGACATAATTCAGTAATGCCTTGGTAAACAAGCCCTTTTTTCTGTCCATAAATTCCAATGAACATCAATGCTCCTTCCACCAGTCCACACTGGGATCCCAATCTGCCTGCGTTAAGTCCAAATGCAGCATCCATCACTTGTTGATCAAACTTAGTATTAAATATTTCGGATAGTATTTTCAAAGTAGTAATTGCACAACTAAAATCTTCTTTCCAGTAGTAATCATGGGCTCTAGCATCAATTAATACCTTAACAAAAAATTTAGCTGCAACGCCAGCCATGACTTCATATCCAGCTATACTCGGGTGAACGTCATCACAATACAGCCCTGCTTTTACGTGTATTCCATCATCATCGACTATGTTTTTATGAAAATCAATGATCTCAATATTATGTTCCTCGGCATATTGGCGCATTTCCGTGCGATACTCCCCTAACAACTTCTCTTCTGCTAAGTCATTGCAAGGTATCGGCAGACCAAGGATAGGAATGATCCCCTTCTGCATTGCTAACTCCACCATATGGTGAATATTCTTCATGACTTGATTGACTGTCATTCCAGCATACGCATCATTAGTGCCTCCCATAATGACAACGTGGGACGGCTTATACCTAAGCACATCACAGTCAAAACGATTTAACATGCCATCAGTCATATCACCGTTTAAACCCTGGTTCATATAATCAATGTTAAGCCTCTCGGCAGTAAGATTGAGCCAGGATAATGCTGGCTCGTAAGGATAACCGTAGGTTATGGAGTCGCCAATGGCGACTATTTTTATAGTGTTAGTTCTCATTATTTTTCCTCCTAAACTAATGGGCAAGTATAATTAATGCAGATTTCATCGATCGTATCGCGAGATTATATCTATAAATTCTTAACTTACTTGCTATTTCTACTTTATTTACCATTAAAATACAAAACTCCTGCAAAGTTGAATACCTTGCAGGAGTTTATTCTCATATCTGATACAGCAGGATTGCTCCACTAAATGCTAACTTCTGGAAAATCTACTTTCTGCACTTAGTCCCATCCTAACAAGAATGTATTTAGATTAAATCAAATTAACGTAAGTCAATTATTTTTACATCTTTTATCTGAGAACTAAGATCAATTGTTGTTTCAATAACCAAATCCAAATTACTATTTTTTGTATTAATCGATAACTCTGGATATGCCACCAGTAACGCATTTTGCACTAAATATATGTCCGGTTTACCTTCTACTTTAATCATCAATTTCTCGTCAAGGCCTTCTTTGACTGCCGCCAATAGTACCCGAGGCCGGTAGCGCCGGAAACTGTACCTACAGTATTAGCCGCTTTAGGGCTCTTTATTGGCTCAACGCTTTGGTGGATTACCCTCACCAGTATCATATATTTTTTTCGCAACAGAGTGACACCGCCCATCATAGTCCGCATCAACAAACTTGCAGGCATTATTATTATCCTACTCGGCGTTACTTCAATTATCGGATTATAATTCTATAATTTTATTTTTTCAATAACTCTGCCGCAATCTCTCCTAGCAAAGCCGTAGAAGAAACAAGGACATCTTCATTAAAATCAAAATGAGAATCATGATGCCCTGCCATTAACTCCGTTCCTACTATCAAATACGTTGCCTGCCCACCATTTTGCTGGACACGCTCCATAAAATAAGTACAATCCTCGCTACCTCCTAGGTTAACAGAAGGTAGAACTTCATCGAACAAACCACTGCCTACAGCTACTTGTTGAAGCTTTGCTACCAACTCTGAATTACTGTCACATCCAACAGCGCCACCCATTTGTGTAAGTTCTACAGTAACATCATACATAGCAGCTGCGGCTTTTAAAATTCGCACAGCTTCGTTGTACATGTATTCATTAATTTCACTGCTAGTACCTCGAGTTTCTAATTTCAAAACGGCATTGGCGGGTACTACGTTTCGTCCTGTTCCAGCCTGTATAAATCCTACATTAATCCGTGATGTTCCTTTACTATGACGAGAAATGGCATGAAGATTCAGAGCTGCTGTTGCCACTGCAAGTAATGCGTTACGCCCCACTTCTGGTGCAGCACCTGCATGAGCAGGAACACCAGTAAATACTGCGTCTATCTTCGTAGTTGCTAAAAATCCTTCCGTTTGGCAAGTCACAGTCTTACTTTTCTTCAAGGCAAAACCAAGATGCATACCAACAAGATAGTCTACATCATCTACCACGCCACGGGTTACCATCGCCTTAGCGCCCCGAACCCCTTCCTCCGCTGGCTGGAATATGATCTTTACTGTACCTTTTAATACATCTTTTAACCCAACTAATACTTCAGCAAGAGACAATCCTACAGCAGTGTGGCCATCATGACCGCAAGCATGCATTGCTCCTTTATTCACAGAGGCAAAACCTTCTCTATAAGGTCGATGTCCTTCTATTTCAGCCTCTACCACATCATTGGCATCCATATCAAAACGAAAAGCAACGGTAGGGCCTGGCTGGGAAAAATTCATTACACCTACAACCCCTGTCTTACCTCCCTGCATCTTCGCGATCCATTCTGGATTGGCTCCTTGTTGTAAGGCCCTTTTCTCTTGTTCTTCCAATTCTTCAGAAGAGGGTACGCCCATCATTGTTTCCTGATTGATCACTTCTTTTCCAGTTAATACTTGGTAGCCAAGACTAACCAAGGTATCAGCTACAATAGAAGCCGTCCGAAATTCAGTCCATGCCACTTCCGCATAGTTATGAAAGTCTCTTCGACGAGTGATAATTTTTTCTTTCTGTGCCTCAGCTAATTTCAAAATTTTTGAATTCATCTCTAATCTCCATCCTTTATGCCAAAATCATAATACAACTACTTCAATTGAATGATCATATTTTTCCTTTTTATCCTCTAAACATTGCAATGCTTCTATCGCCCCTAATACACCAACAACCCCATCATAATTCCCGCCATTAGGAACGCTATCAATATGGGAAGCAAGCATTACTAAAGGTTCATTAGGTCTTAAACCATCTCTTCGACCAATGAGATTGCCAAACTCATCAACTCGAACCTATAGACCCGCCTGCTTCATAATTTTTATTATTAATTCACGTGCTTCCCAATCCGTGTCGCTAAAGGCAAGTCGTTGTAATTCCGCCGTCCTCCTGTTTGCCTATTGTTGATAATCGCTAAAAATTTCCCGCTAATCGCTTATAGCTAACCATGCAATCATCTCTCTTTCACAAAATTCATAAAGAAAACCTGCTTCCGCCAAGCCCCAGCACAGACTGAAACCTTAGTTGGACCTGCTTAGAATCGAAAATGTGATATAAATTCTGATTCCGAAATAAATACTTTTTCACCCATAAGTAAAAAAATAAACACCCAGGTCTATAGACCTAGGCGTCACTGCCATCGATTTTGATAATCTTGTAATTAAGTGTAAACCATATATTTCACAATGTCAATATAATACATTTTATTACACTATTCACTCCTATTTAATCTTCTTGTGAGATTCAGCAGTATACTCATCATATGGCAGGTGATCAAAAATATAAACGCTGTAACCAGTGCAAAATTGTGACCCTTAGTATAGGATATACCATCATCAGCTGCAATCGAAAGGTTTACCCTTAATTTAACACGAATATAAAAAAAATTCACAAAGAAATTCACTTCCTGCTTTGCTATAGGTATCACATGACCATATTTTTGGATATAATAACTGACGTGAAAAGCAATGTGAGAAGAGGTGTAACATGAGTCAATCAGGATTGAAGTCTTATCGCCTTGGTCTAGAGGAAATTGAGAATTTGTTACAAAGTCAATATGGCAACAGCATACAGCCAATAAATTATGAAAAGTTAAGACAATTGAGAATTCAACAAGCTAGGTCGACCGCCTTTGCGACTAATTTTAAAAATGAGAAGGCGGGCATTGATACGCAAGAGCTAGAAAATACAGATCAATAAAAACTCGACTAAGCAATCTGTTTTTGAGCAAAACAAAAGGGGGTGTCTCAGACACCCCCT